>OGJZ01000242.1_pt1 | contig 69098 bp, 44 predicted proteins | sample 1572321 | NCBI WGS metagenome assembly OGJZ01 (sample SAMEA2582086, study PRJEB24529) | metagenome | biome: Human gut stool | place: China | collected 2011 | reverse complement strand
CATTCATTACTTAAAAATTAATGTAAACTATGAAACGTATGAATTATATAAAAATCTTATGCTTCTTCGCAGTAATAGCAGGATTAGGAAGTATCGTAAGTTGCGGAGATGCGAAATATGATACCTTGGATACACACGCTTATATTGAAGAAGCGCTTTCGGGCACAAGCCAGAAAGTGACAGTACAGGCTACTGGAGAAAGTTTTACGACTTTAAATGTACACCTTAGTAATATTTCTTCTACAGACAATCATTATAAATTGGTCACAGACCAATCGGTATTGGATGCTTATAATCACATTAATGGTACAGGATATATAATGTTGCCGGAAGGCTATTATACATTACCGGAGACTATTACAGTGAAAGCCGGACAATATGCGACCGATGCTCTCTCTATTGCTTTGAAGGCTTTCAGCCAAGAAATGATGAAATCGGGAGAATCATACGCACTACCTGTTAAACTGGTGTTACAAGATGGAAGTATTTCACCGATGGAAAATACTGGAACTTTTGTTATTTTGGCAGAAAGTATTATCGAATTTTCAGCTCCGATGTTCGTTGGTGCTCCTAGTTTAAAAGCTAATAAATTCACAGAATCCCCTGAAACATATTCCCAATATACGATAGAGGTTCGTTTCCAGGTAGCTAACACAGCTGACCGTGACCGTGCAGTATTTAAGAACGGAGGAGATGATGCAAGCTTTATACTTTTACGTTTTGAGGACCCTCAAAGTGATAATGAAAATTATAAGGCACACTCATTAGTACAGATTGTAGGACGCAACCGACTTTATTTGAATCCAAGTAATTCTTTCAAGCCAAACGAATGGCAACATCTGGCATTGGTTTGTGATGGTTCCAGCTATCGACTTTACATAAACGGAGTTGATTCGGGGGTACTGAGTATCCCAACAGGAGCAACAATTTTCTCCGATGTAAATTGGTTCAGCTTAGGTGATGATTCTTATAGTAGATGGGGAAACTGTAAAATATTGATGAGTGAGGCACGTATCTGGTCTGTAGTTCGTACTGCTTCTCAGATTCAGAATAATATGACTCAGGTTAGTCCTAAGTCTGTGGGATTGGAAGCCTATTGGCGTTTCAATGAAGGACAGGGTAATGTGTTTGAAGATGCAACCGGTAAAGGGCATACTTTAACTACTTCTGCTACTCCTACATGGATTGACGGTATTTTGTCTACGGATAAGGCTACCGAATGGAAATAGTAATAATTTAATTGTATGTGTATATGAAAAATATATTTCAATCATTATCAATAGCAACTCTACTTGGCTTGTTTGTCCCTTTCATCTCTTCCTGTAGTGATGACGAAGAAGTTTTTAATGAGTGGAATGCTACGTATGTGTCTTTACTGAGAAATGACTATTTGTCAGGAGATGTAAAGAAGTTCAATCTAACCCATGATGCGAATGGGGTTGGGGGAGATGAAATTAAAATGGTTTTTACTGTAAAAACACAGAAAGCAGTCTCCACTGATATGGTTGTCACATTAAGTGTAAATAGTGAAACCGAAGGGCTTGATGCAAACCAGATTACTTTAAGTTCCTCACAAGTAACCCTTAAAGAAGGTCAGATGATTTCTGAAGAAATCACTGCAACAGTTGAACCAGCGATATTTGCCAGTGTCATGGAGAAAACAAGTTTTTCTTTCAATGTATCAATTGGCAATGTAACCACCAATGATAAAAACACAGTAATTAGCAACAGCTTGAGTACCTTGCCAGTTGTTATAAATAAAGCTGCTTATAGTAATTTAAAAGGTGGTATTCCTACTAATGGTCAACTTATTAGTGACCGTTCAGGTTGGATAATTAATGTAGAAGAAGGGGTTGAAGGTTCAGGAGATAAGTTGATTGACGGTGGAAATTCAGATATTGCCCGTGATAATGTAGGGTTTTGGTTTACTGTTGATTTGGGAGAAGCTAAAGTATTAGCCGGTATAAAAACAAACCATTGGGGGAATGCGTATGCTCCCAGAGAAGTAGAAATATTCCAGTCTACAGATGGCATTACTTGGAAATCATTAAGTACTTTAGCTACATCTGGTTCTGCACAGAATATTACATTTATTTCTCCTATAACTACTCGTTATTTGAAATATCAGATTCTTACGATTGCTACAAGCGGACGAACAGATATTACAGAATTTAATGTCTATGAATTGAAAAATGAGTAGTTATAAGAATTAGGTAATGTAAGATTGATTTTACGAGTCTTTCTTAAATGAATAAAAGTTCTCTTTATCAAAGTTATAAAGAGAACTTTTTGTGTACTTGATAGTAAAGAAATATGCAGAGTTTGAGGATTGTTTTAATTATATAGGAAGGTTAACCTCTAAATTCTTAATAAGCATTAAAAGAACAGGCTTTGGTTTAGTCTTGTAGTTCATCTAGTTGTATTCTTTATATAACACCATTAACAATAATCATGAGAAACATGAATCTAAAACCGGTTTTGAGAACGCTAATGTTCTTTTTGAGTGCATGGATATGCACGTCCTTTGCATATGCCCAAACGCTTTTAATAAAAGACGGAAAAACGAAAGTAAAGATTATATTAAAAGAAGACATCCAAGTAAATAAGGTAGCGGCTAATCTCTTTCAATCTTTCTTTCAAAAGATTACAAGTAAAACTTTGCCTATTGTCATAAATCAGACTCCACAAAAAGGAGATATCCTTATTGGTGGAGAGACTGCTCAAGAAGTGACAGAGGATGGATTCTCTATTTCCACCAAAGATGGTATCTTGAGAGTTTCAGGTAAGGACAACGGTGTTGTTTATGGAATTGTATCTCTATTAGAACAATACTTAGGTGTTGATTACTGGGGAGAAAATGAATATTCTTTTACTCCTCAAAAAACGATAATTCTGCCTTTAATTAATAAAACAGATAATCCGGCTTTCCGTTATCGCCAGACACAGTGTTATGCCATCCGTACAGATTCCGTCTATAAATGGTGGAATCGCTTGGAAGAACCTGATGAGGTGTTTGCTGCCGGTTACTGGGTACATACTTTTGATAAATTATTGCCTTCTTCTGTTTATGGGAAAGAGCATCCCGAATATTATTCTTATTTTAAAGGAAAACGTCATCCGGGAAAAGCCAGTCAGTGGTGTCTGAGCAATCCTGAAGTTTTTGAGATTGTGGCACAACGTGTTGATTCTATTTTCAAGGCGAATCCCGATAAACACATCATGTCTGTTAGTCAGAATGATGGTAACTACACGAATTGTACTTGTGATGAATGTAAGGCTATTGATGATAGGGAAGGGGCATTGTCAGGGAGTATAATCACCTTTTTGAATAAATTGGCTGCCCGTTTTCCAGATAAGGAGTTCTCCACATTGGCCTATTTATATACAATGAATCCACCGAAGCACGTGAAACCTTTGCCCAATGTGAATATAATGCTTTGTGACATTGATTGTGACCGTGAAGTGACGCTGACTGAAAATGCTTCAGGCAGACAATTTGTGAAAGCGATGGAAGGCTGGTCGGCTATAACTGATAATATCTTTGTTTGGGATTACGGCATAAATTTCGATAATTATCTGGCTCCATTCCCTAATTTCCATATTTTACAGGATAATATCCGCCTTTTCAAGAAGAATCACGCCACCATGCACTTCTCTCAGATTGCAGGAAGCAGGGGCGGAGACTTTGCAGAATTACGTGCTTATCTGGTATCAAAGTTGATGTGGAATCCGGAAGCTGATGTTGACTCATTAATGCAACATTTTCTGCATGGTTATTATGGTGAAGCTGCACCATATCTCTATCAATATATAAAGGTGATGGAAGGCGCGCTGATTGGCAGTGGACAAAGATTATGGATTTATGATTCGCCTGTCTCACATAAATATGGAATGTTGAAACCGACTTTGATTCGTCGTTATAATGATTTGTTTGATTTGGCGGAAAAAGCAGTTGAAGCGGATAATACATTCTTGAAAAGAGTGCAACGTGCCCGTTTACCGCTTCAATATTCTGAGTTGGAAATAGCACGTACAGAAATTGTAAAGGACTTGGCTGATATAGACAGGAAGTTGGCACTTTTTGAAGAGAGAGTGAAAGAGTTTAATGTTCCTACATTAAATGAACGTTCTAATTCGCCGATAGAGTACTGCGAGCTATACCGTAAACGCTATATGCCGCAGACTGAACGGAGTTTGGCGTTAGGTGCTAAAGTTTCTTATATTATTCCGCCTACCGGAAAATATGCAGAAATAGGAAAGACGGCATTAGTAGACGGACTGTTTGGAGGAGCTACTTTTGTAGACAGTTGGGTAGGCTGGGAAGGAACTGATGGTGCGTTCATCCTGGATTTAGGAGAGGAAAAGGAGATTCATAGTGTAGAAACAGATTTCTTACATCAGATAGGGGCTTGGATTCTCTTTCCTTTGAAAGTTACCTATTCTTATTCGGCGGATGGAGAACAATATACATTTTGGGGAACGAACGATTTACCTGAAGAACGTTCCGGCAAGGTCGGATTCCGCGGAGTTAAGACAGAATCTGCGACGCCTATAAAGACACGCTATGTAAAAGTAGAAGTTACAGGTACGAAAGAATGCCCGACCTGGCATTATGGTGTAGGGCATCCTTCATGGTTTTTTATAGATGAAGTCATAATAAAATAAAAAAAGTAGGGGGGAGACGTTAGTAGTTTTCCCCTTTTAGTTGTATTATATATAGATGGGTTAGAAAAATGAATTTTTTCATCTATATACTATGATTTATGCAACAGAATAAAACTGCTTCTCAACGAAACACTATCAGCCCGGTTTGCTGGGTTCCTACCGCTTATTTTGCAATGGGGCTTCCCTTTATTGCCATTAATCTGGTTTCCGTATTCATGTTTAAGGATTTGGGAATATCCGATACACAAATCACATTGTGGACTTCCCTTATTATGGCGCCTTGGACATTTAAATTCTTATGGAGTCCGTTTCTTGAAATGTATCGGACGAAGAAATTCTTCGTATTAGTCACAGAGTTGTTGAGTGGAGTATTGTTTGGAGTAGTAGCCTTTTCTTTATTCTTTGACTACTTTTTTGCCATAAGTATATCTACAATGGCTATAATTGCTTTTAGTGGGGCAACGCACGATATTGCCTGTGACGGTGTTTACATGGCTGAATTGAATAAAGAAGACCAGGCAAAATACATAGGAGTACAGGGCGCTTTTTATAATGTAGCCAAATTGGTTGCTAACGGTGGATTGGTTGCCATGGCAGGTGCGTTGGCCGAACATTTCGGGGCAATAGAAGGAGCTTCTATTGATGCGAACAAAGGAGCATATACGTCTGCCTGGATGATTATTTTTGCAGTGATTGGAGCTATAATGGTGCTGATTGGCATCTACCATATAAAAGTTTTACCCTCTTCACAAGTTCCGTCAACAACAAAGAAAACCTCATCAGAGGTCGGAAGGGAATTGATGGCGGTGATTGCAGACTTCTTTACGAAGAAACATATTTTCTATTATATCTGCTTTATTATTCTATATCGCCTGGCAGAAGGATTTATCATGAAGATTGCGCCGTTGTTCTTGCGCGCTTCAAGAGATGTCGGCGGTTTAGGGTTATCCTTAACGGAGATTGGTACGTTAAATGGAGTTTTTGGCTCTGCTGCTTTCGTCCTCGGCTCTTTACTGGCAGGTGTTTATGTTTCCAGATTCGGATTAAAGAAGACACTGTTCACTCTTTGTTGTATATTTAATCTTCCGTTTGTCGCATATACTTTCCTGGCAGTTGTACAGCCTACTAACGTGTATCTGATAGGAACTTGTATAACCATGGAATATTTCGGTTATGGTTTTGGTTTTGTCGGACTGACGTTGTTTATGATGCAACAGATTGCTCCGGGAAAACATCAGATGTCGCATTATGCATTTGCATCAGGAATCATGAACTTGGGAGTAATGCTTCCGGGAATGGCCAGTGGTTATCTTAGTGATTTACTGGGATACCGAAATTTCTTTATTTATGTCCTGATTGCGACTATTCCTGCTTTTCTGATTACTTACTTCATACCTTTCACGTATGACGATTCAAAAAAATAAATAATATAAAAAACATTGATTATGAATAAGATTCAAATTCCTTGGGAAGATCGTCCTGTCGGATGTACGGACGTAATGTGGCGTTATTCACAAAATCCGGTTATCGGACGTTATCATATTCCTTCGTCCAATAGTATTTTCAATAGTGCTGTTGTACCTTTCGGTGATGGTTTTGCCGGCGTATTCCGTTGTGACAATAAAGCTGTACAGATGAATATCTTTGCCGGATTCAGTAAGGATGGTATTCATTGGGATATTAATCACGAGCCTATTCAGTTCAAGGCTGGTAACACAGAGATGATTGAATCGGAATATAAATATGACCCTCGTGTGACATGGATTGAAGACCGTTATTGGGTTACTTGGTGCAATGGCTATCATGGCCCTACTATTGGTATCGCTTATACTTTTGATTTTAAGGAATTCTTCCAATGTGAAAATGCTTTCTTGCCTTTCAATCGTAACGGCGTACTTTTCCCACAAAAAATAGATGGCAAATATGCTATGTTGAGCCGTCCTAGTGATAATGGCCATACACCATTTGGTGATATATATATCAGCTACAGCCCGGACATGAAATATTGGGGTGAACATCGTTGTGTAATGAAAGTGACTCCATTTCCGGAAAGCGCCTGGCAGTGTACAAAAATCGGTGCAGGTTCAGTACCTTTCCTGACAGATGAAGGTTGGTTGCTTTTCTATCACGGTGTTATCACTACTTGTAATGGTTTTCGCTATGCAATGGGAGCAGCTATACTTGATAAAGACCATCCGGAAAAGGTTCTTTACCGTACCCGCGAATATCTGATTGGCCCGGCTGCTCCTTACGAACTTCAAGGCGATGTGCCCAATGTAGTATTCCCCTGTGCTGCTTTGCAAGACGGCGAACGTGTAGCTGTTTATTATGGTGCTGCAGATACCGTTGTAGGCATGGCTTTCGGATACATTAAAGAGATTATCGACTTTACTAAACGGACAAGTATCATTTAATAAAGGTATGAAACGTATTTTATTAACTTACACACTTGCTTTCGCCCTTCTTCCCGTTTATGCGGGAGAAGGGGGAAGCCCTCCCACTAATAAGAATCTTTTAATAGATTATGTAGATCCCTTTATTGGGACTACAAATTTCGGAACTACCAATCCAGGTGCAATCTGTCCGAATGGTATGATGTCTGTGGTTCCTTTCAACGTGATGGGGTCTTCAGAGAATACATACGACAAAGACGCTCGATGGTGGTCTACGCCTTATGAATATACAAACTGTTTCTTTACCGGATATGCTCATGTAAATTTGAGTGGAGTCGGTTGTCCTGAGTTAGGCTCTTTATTATTGATGCCTACTACCGGAGAATTGAATGTGGATTATAAAGAATACGGCAGTAAATACAAGGATGAACAGGCTTCACCGGGTTATTACTCTAACTATCTGACCAAGTATAATGTTAAGACGGAAGTGTCTGCCACTCCACGTACAAGTATCGCCCGTTTTACTTTTCCGAAAGGTAAAAGCCATATATTGCTGAATTTAGGAGAAGGATTGACAAATGAAAGCGGTGCTATGCTTCGCCGTGTAAGCGATAGCGAAGTGGAAGGCGTAAAATTGCTTGGTACATTCTGCTATAATCCTCAAGCTGTATTTCCTATTTATTTCGTGATGCGGGTAAAAAAGACTCCTGCCGCGACCGGATATTGGAAGAAACAACGTCCGATGACAGGTGTGGAAGCCGAATGGGATCCGGATCAGGGAAAGTACAAACTGTATACCCGTTATGGAAAAGAAATAGTAGGTGATGATATCGGCACTTATTTTTCTTTCGATACGGAAGAGGGTGAACAAGTGGAAGTGCAGATGGGCGTTTCTTTTGTCAGTATAGAGAATGCCCGGCTGAATTTAGACCGTGAACAAGCGGGAAAGAATTTTGAGCAGATTCATGCTGACGCGCGTGCAAAATGGAACGATGACTTGTCACGTATAACTGTAGAAGGTGGAACAGATGCACAGAAAACAGTATTTTATACGGCACTTTATCATTTGCTGATTCATCCGAATATCCTGCAAGATGTCAATGGAGAATATCCGGCAATGGAAAGCGATAAGATTATGACTACAAAGGGCGACCGTTACACGGTATTTTCTCTTTGGGATACTTATCGTAACGTTCACCAATTGTTGACCCTTGTTTATCCGGAACGTCAAATGGAAATGGTTCGTACCATGCTTGATATGTATCGGGAACACGGTTGGTTACCTAAATGGGAATTATATGGAAGAGAGACATTGACAATGGAGGGTGATCCCAGTATTCCGGTAATTGTAGACACATGGATGAAAGGGTTGCGTGACTTTGACGTTGATCTGGCTTATGAAGCCATGTACAAATCTGCCACATTGCCGGGAGCGGAAAACCTGATGCGTCCGGATAATGATGATTATATGTCAAAAGGATACGTACCTCTTCGTGAACAATATGACAACTCCGTATCCCATGCGTTGGAATATTATATTGCAGACTTTGCGCTTTCACGCTTTGCTGAGGCTTTAGGTAAAAAGAAAGACGCGGAAATGTTCTATAAGCGTTCTTTAGGCTACAAGCATTATTATAGCAAGGAGTTCGGCACATTCCGTCCGATTCTTCCTGACGGTACTTTCTATAGTCCGTTTAATCCGAGACAAGGAGAGAATTTTGAACCGAATCCCGGTTTCCATGAAGGGAGTGCCTGGAACTATACATTCTATGTACCCCATGATGTATATGGGCTTGCCAAGTTGATGGGCGGAAAGAAACCTTTTATTGATAAGTTACAGATGGTTTTCGATGAGGGCCTTTATGATCCGGCTAATGAACCGGATATTGCCTATCCTCATTTATTCTCATACTTTAAAGGTGAAGAATGGCGTACGCAGAAAGAGACACAACGCCTGTTGGACAAGTATTTCACAACGAAACCGGACGGTATTCCCGGGAATGATGACACAGGAACAATGTCCTCATGGGCTATCTTCAACATGATTGGTTTCTATCCGGATTGCCCGGGACTGCCTGAATATACATTGACGACTCCGGTATTTGATAAGGTAATTATCCGTCTGGACCCGAAATGGTATAAAGAAAAAGAATTGGTGATTGAGACTAATCGTACTCAACCGGGAACTCTATATATTGATAAGGTGTTATTGAATGGAAAGAAGTTCAATAAATATCATATCACACATGATGAACTTGTTCATGGTCAACGCATATTTTTTGATTTGAAGTAACACACAGTGTTTCATAGGTATCGTTTTTGGGTTGACAGGGCTGTCGGACTTTTCAGAGTCCGGCAGCCCATTTTTTTTACATTTATCTTTGCTGTTATCCCCCATAAAAAGAGTGACGGTATACGCGCGATATAGCGTCACTATATGGATGGAATAGCGTCACTATCCGGGTCGGATACCGTCATAATACTGTTTTCTTGTTTATCTGCTCTTTCTTCTTTTATTTATTCTCTGTTACATAAGCGATTACAAAACCTTCCTTTATTCGTCTACTATACAAATAGCATATAATAGAATTAAAATGAAAAAGAATTTATTCGGACATATCTTTTGGATACTGATATTGATGGAATGTTTTCCTTTGTTGGCTGTTGCTGCATCGCAGCAAAAAGAACAACGTTATAAGATTGCCGTATGTGACTGGATGATTTTGAAGCGTCAGAAGATAGGTTCGTTCCAGTTGGTACATGAGTTGAATGGTGATGGTGTGGAACTGGACATGGGCGGTCTTGGAAAAAGGGAAATGTTTGATAACAAACTGCGCGAACCTCATTTTCAGCAATTGTTTCGTGAAACTGCCCGGAAGTTCCAATTGGAAGTTCCCTCTGTGGCTATGTCCGGATTCTATGGTCAGTCTTTCCTGGAACGTACCAATTATAAGGAACTGGTACAGGATTGCTTGAATGCAATGAAAGTGATGAATGCCAAAGTCGCTTTTCTTCCGTTAGGTGGAATAAAGGTAGGTTGGGAAGCGAAACCGGAACTGCGTGCAGAAGTGGTGAAGCGTTTGAAAACAGTAGGGGATATGGCTGCTTCTGAAGGAGTTGTTATTGGTATTGAAACTCAGTTGGACGCTAAAGGAGATGTAAGATTACTGAAAGAAATTAATTCCCCCGGTATTAAAATCTATTTTAAATTCCAGAATGCATTAGAGAATGGAAGAGATTTGTGTAAAGAGCTCAAGATTCTGGGGAAAAAGAGAATCTGCCAGATCCACTGTACAGATACCGATGGGGTAACTCTGCCTTTTAATAAGAGATTAGATATGGATAAAGTCAAAAAGACACTCGATAAGATGGGATGGAGCGGATGGCTGGTTGTGGAACGTTCACGAGATAAAGAGGACGTGCGGAATGTGAAGAAGAATTATGGAACGAACATAAAGTATTTGAAAGAGGTGTTCCAACAGTAGTACACTTTGTTATTAGATTGGAATTTTTATCATATTAAGAATCCGGACTTATATATTAAGTTCGGATTTTTTTTGTTTTTAAAAACGTCCCGGAACAAGCCTGTAACCATTCTTTTTCTATTAAATTCATTATTTCCATTATGGTATTAATCTGGAATTTTTGGATGAATTATAGGAAGATATAACTTGCAACAAAGAAAGTTATTACCATATAAAATGCGTTCAGAAAAAAAAGTTCACGTTTATTTAATTTTTATACTTTTTATGTGATTACATTTTCTTCAGTTGTTCGTCCTGTTTGTGTATATAGAAAAAGAAGATTATAGTCTTTATGAATCTGAAGTGAATATCTTTTTTTTAGATGCAAGTATTTATTTGAAATATTTTTTAAGACTGAAGATAGTATGTATTATTTTTGTTTAATTAAAATTTAATCTATGAAGAGTAAAGTAAAGATTAAAAAGACGGTTGTCGAAAGTTTAGTTTGCTTGTCGATGATTCTTTCAGTTGGCTCTTGTGCGGGAGATGGGTTTGATGAAGAAACCTTTTCGGGAGGTGTGCAAGGGGCACAATTGAAATCTCCGGAAGCATCAGAGGTGGCTTTTGCCAAACTTCCGGGTACTAATAATGTAAAGGTTACTTGGCCTGTGGTTATGGGAGCGGGGGGATATCGATTTTCCTTATATATTGTAGATGATCCGACTAATCCGGTTGTGGTAGTAAAGGATAGTGTTATAGATGGTTCGTCTGTGGTGTGTCCTTATATAGAGGATACTAACTATAAAGCAGAAATTATCACGTTGGGGAATGAGAAGTTGAATAACACGGCTTCTACTACACCTGCCGAGCCTACATGGACGACACTTGTTCCAGCAACGATTGTTCCTTCTGGAGATTTAACTGCATGGTTTACAAATAATCCGATTACCACAGGTAAAGATGTAGAAGTGGCATACGAGTTGGAAGCTGGTGGCGAATATACGATTTCAGGCAATTTGGATTTCGGTATAAACAATGTGCAATTGCGTGGAAACAAACTGAATCATGCAAAAGTGAAGTTTACAGGTGCAGACAGTAAAATATTAACGAGTGGGGGTGGATTGGCTTTGAAGTTTATAGATTTTGATTGCGATCTTGCTACAACAGGAATATTTTTGGGATTCGGTGATATTGTTCCGGGAGAATTGGAAACATTTGAGGCATGGGGAATTATTTCTCCCATTATAACAAATCCGATCATGATTCAATCTTGTAATATCAAGAATGTTAGAAATAAATTTATTGATATTAATGGAAAGAGTTATGCGGTACAGAATCTTATCATTAGAGACTGTATTGTCGAATCTTACCAGAAAGTTGATTTTATAAATTTCAATAAAGACATGGCTTTCGTAAAAGATATGGAAATCAGTAATTCTACTTTCTATAGTCACCTTCAATCGGGTAACCGTTTTATACGGCATTCAGGTGCAAATGCGCAGAATGTACCGGGTTGGTCAACCGGAAGTATGAAATTCTTGAATAACACTTTCTACAATATGTCATACTCCGGACAGAGTTTTAATGGAAATGGTTGGAAAAAAGACTTCAACTCAGTCGTGTCAAAGAATAATATTTTTTGTGATTCTTTTAATGGGCAATTCAATCAGCGTATCAGAGTGCAGAGTACTACAGTGGCAATGACTTTTGGAGATAACTGTTACTGGTATAATGGGGGAATTCCGGTGAATGAAACAACTGGTCGTGGAGAAGGTGACAAGACAACTTCTGCTTATAATGTAGATCCCGGATTTGCCAATCCTGTTAAAGGAGATTTCACTCCGAGCGCGCCAGAGATACGTGCTCATGCAAGTGGTGATCCGCGTTGGCTAAATTAAAAAGATTATAAATCTAGAAAACGATAAAGATGAAACTTAAGAATATACTTAGAATTAGTTTTGGTCTGTATCTTGCTTTTGTAATGGTCATGCCTGCGATAGCACAGAATACTAAAACTTTCAAAGGGGTTGTTCTGGACGAGACTGAACAACCTATCATTGGGGCTGCCGTAAAAGTAGTGGGAACAACTATAGGAACAATTACAGATTTTGATGGAAATTTTGCATTGAATGTTCCTGATGGTAAGGAAGTAGAGATATCTTATATAGGATATGTGACACAGCATTTTTCTGCACCTTTCAAACTGACAAAAATCATAATGAAAGAGGATGCTCAGCAATTGGACGAGGTGGTTGTGGTAGGCTATGGTACACAGAAAAAAGCACATTTAACTGGTGCTATTGCTACTGTACCCGTTGATGAGATTCAAGATATTTCAAGCGGTAGTTTGGCTAATACATTGAGCGGTTTGGTGAATGGAGTATCTGTTAGCGGAGGTGATACTCGTCCAGGGCAGAACGCAACAATTACCATTCGTCAGAATAGTGCACTGGAAAATATGGGAAACTCAAATCTGCAACCATTGTACGTTATCGATGGATATATTTATCCTACAGAAGTGAAAGTAGGAAATTCTTATACTAATTTGGGTGCGGAAGCGTTTAATAATTTAGATCCGTCAGTAGTAGAAAGTATTTCTATTTTAAAGGATGCTTCGGCAGCAGTGTATGGTGCCCGTGCAGCGAATGGTGTTATTCTGGTAACTACTAAAAAGGGGAAATTGGGAACCCCGAAAATCTCATATAGTGGGACATTTGGTATTACTGATGAAGTATCCCGTCCGAAAATGTTGAGTGCATACGAATATGGTAAATTGTGGAATGCAGTACGTATGGCTGATCCGACTGAGACTGGTATTGATCCTTTAAGAGCCATTTTTCAGCAAGATGAGTTGAATGCTATGAAGGGGTTGAATTATGATCTTTTGGATAAATATTGGGAATCTGCGTTGACACAACAGCATAGTGTGAATTTGAGTGGTGCTACTGAAAGGGCTAGTTATTTTGCTGGAATTTCTTATTTTGATCAGGATGGTAATTTAGGTAAGCTGGATTACAACCGTTGGAATTATCGTGCCGGTATTGATGTGAAGATTAGCAAATGGGTGAAGGCGAATGTGCAAGTTTCAGGTGATTATGGAAAGAAGAATACTCCCTTGAATCAGGTGGGCGGTTCATCTGCTGAAAAGGATTACAATACGCTTCTGACGCACCCATATTATATACCTGAATATGTGGGTGAACATGCGGTGGCTGCTTATGGTCCCACAAACTCACAGGTTAGTAATATACAAAATTATAATTTCAATGTACTTCAGAATAATGGAGACTATAGACGGAATATGACGTCTAATATGAATATTAATGCTGGGCTAGAATATGACTTCGGGTGGAATAAATGGCTGAAAGGCTTGAAATTGAAGTTTACTTATTCGAAGAGTATCAATACTAATAAGACGAATGATTATGGTACTTCATACGAACTTTATTACATGGAGACCCGTGCAGGTAGTGGACAGCATTTATATACTCCAATTGATGGTGCGGATAATAGTGCGTTTGAAAACTCCAATTTCTTCTATGCAAATAGTGGCAAACCGGTAATTAACTCCAGTACAAGTGATATAACCGGATATTTGTCTCGTGCTATGACTCGTTCGGATAATTATCAGATGAATTTTATGGCAACTTATAACCGTGATTTCGGATTGCATTCAGTAGGAGCTTTGTTCTCTATTGAAAAGTCAGAATCAGAGACTGAATATTTGTATGGTATGGTTACTAATCCGTATGAATTTACTACAGGACAATCGAATTCGGTAGACTGGAATAGTACACCAAGTACGGACTTTACTCGTTTTGAATCTGGTAATTTGTCTTATATCGGACGTTTGAATTATTCGTATGATAATAAATATTTATTAGAATTTCTGCTTCGTTCGGACTCATCTACTAAATTTGCTCCTGAAAATTATTGGGGATTTTTCCCGTCAGTATCTGCTGGTTGGGTAGTATCGCAGGAAGAATGGTTTACCCGGAATGTGAAGTGGATTGATTATTTGAAAGTACGTGCATCTTTCGGTTTGACAGGGCGTGATAATACAGAACCATGGAAATGGTTACAGACTTACGGAACAGATAAAGATAAAGGTCCTGTATTCGGAACAGGTATGACTTCTAATGCAGGCAGTCACCTCACGATGAATAAAAACAATGCAGCTATCAACCGGGATGCTCATTGGGACAAGTCTTATAAAGGCAATTTCGGAATTGATCTAAATGTACTTAATAACCGATTGTCCTTCAATGTGGATGCTTATTATGAATGGAATCGTGAAATGTTGCTTAGTTATAATGCATCGGTTCCTTCTACAGTAGGCGCTAATTCAGCCAAAGTGAACTATGGCGAAATGAATGCTTATGGTATTGAATTGTCTGCGACATGGAGAGATAAAATCGGTAAGGATTTCAAATATAAGATTCAGTTGAATACCGGTCTTAGTGATAATGAGATTCTCGTGAGAGACTGGGATACAAATCCGACATATAAGAGTTATAGGAAAGGCGATCGTCTCGATTTAGGTACATGGGGTATGCAGTGTATCGGTATGTTCCGCAGCTATCAGGATATAGACGAGTATTTTACTAAATATAACATCACTTCTTACATGGGTTATGCAAAAGAAGATGTAAAACCTGGTATGTTAATTTATAAAGACGTACGAGGAGAAAGACAGGCAGATGGTACGTATGCAGCACCGGATGGAGTGGTAAGTGCAGAAAATGACCAGGTACGATTATCGAACCGGAATAATCCTTACAGTATGACGATGAATCTCAATGCTGAATGGAAGGGAATTTCTTTGACTGCCCAGTTTAACGCAAGCTGGGGTGGTTACAGCTTCTTGCCTGACGATGCGATCTCTTTGGGAAATCAGGGTACATCGGCTAATAATTATAATGACTTGGAATACGCAAATATGCCTTCGTTCTGGAACACAGATAATATGTTTGTATACAATGACGTAGTGGATGCGGCAGGCAATGTAGTCGTGAAAGCCAATCGCAACGGTAAATATCCGAACTTGCGGTGGAGTAGTGTGAATGCCCAGAAATCTTCTTATTGGAGAATAAGCGGAACACGTATCAAGTTGAATCGTTTGACATTAGCATATCGTATACCATCAAAATATACAAAGATGTTGGGAATCGAAAGTTGCCGCTTCAACGTAACAGGACAGAATTTGTTAAGTTTCTATAATCCCTATCCAGACAACTTCATTGATCCGATGACTATTTATGGTAATTATCCTACGCTGCGCAAATTTACGATTGGTGTTAATTTAACATTCTAAAAGAACAGTATGATGAAAAGAAAAAAATATTCCGTATTAGTATTGCTTTCCTTGCTGCAACGTCGTTTGTTTCATGTAGTGACCAGTTTATGCAAGATAAGCAAAATTATGACAGCACTACTACCGATGCTTATAATTATTGGAGTGGGGCGCTGGCACGTGTAGCAGATGTTTATAAGGTATGTCTGCCCGATCCTAAGGGTGTTCCTAGTGCTATGTTTAACAGTACCGGTTTGGCGGATGATCAGTCAAAGTCGACCGAAGAATATAGTGGATTTAGTGCTTTTGTTGATCCTCTCAAGCCGTTGACGTATCAAACCGGAAATAATCCTGTGCCTGATTATTTTGAGGGTACGAAAGGAGATCCTATCACTTCGGCTTACGGACGTATTCGTAATATCAATGATGCTATTGCAGGTATTGAGGGCAGTACACTTTCGCAGGATGAAAAGAATGAGTTGTTGGGACAAGTTTATTTCTTCCGTGCATGGTGCTATTATAATCTGGTAAAGTGGTATGGCGGTGTGCCTATTATTACAGAAGTACAAGAACCGGTCGAAAGTTCAGTCACTCCCCGTTCCTCTGCGAAGGACTGTTTCGATTTTATTTGTGATGATTTGGAAAAAGCCGAGACGATGTTGGCTCCATTTACAGGGGCAGGTCAATGGATGACAGGTGACAATTACGGTCGTGTTACTTCCGGTACGGCAGTTGCTTTGCTGGGGCGTGTGCGTCTACTTTATGCCAGTCCGTTGTTCAATCGTTCCAATGACGAGAACCGTTGGAAACAGGCTTATACTGACATTAAAAGATCGATTGACGTGTTGGCGGCTGCCGGCTACGGATTAGCAAATGAAACTCCGGGAGCGAATGCTTCTAACTGGGCTAAGATTTTTACAGAAGTTCCGAGTAAGGAAGCGGTATTTGTGACACTTCACAACACGCTCACAGAAGGTACTCCCGATTATCGTAAAAACAACACGTGGGAGCAGGGAATCCGCCCATCCAATGCTTTGGGTGGGGGAGGCAAAACTCCTTCTGCCATGTTGGTGGATATGTTCCCTATGTCCGATGGTAAGATACCTGCTACGTGCAACACATACACTACGCTGACAAAATCAGCCGTAACTTACGATCCTCAGTTTCCTTTTATCAATCGTGATCCACGTTTTTATCGTACGTTCGCTTTCCCAGGGGTCCGTTGGGCATTCAACGGTGACCCACGCCTGTCGGAAAATCAAAACCCGTATGATGGACCCAGTTATGAACTTTGGAATTACACATGGTATACTGATGCGGCTTACGTAGATGATATTGAAGCAAACAGTGATGTTACGTATGGTGCCGATGCTCTTTTAAAGAATGTGAAAGGCTTTTATGTCCGTAAACGTTCAGATGATAGAGATGTCAATTCGACTTCACGTTATGTTTTCGCAACTTCTGGAGGATTCACCCGTTCGGCTGCCCCGTATATGGAAATCAGATATGCTGAAGTATTGCTCAATTATGCGGAAGCGGCTTGTAATGCAGGCGAATTAGGCGTTGCTGTTGACCAATTGCAAAAAATCCGCGCCCGTGTTGGCTATACTGCCGAAAATAATTTTGGACTGGAAGTGGATTTAGGCAGTGATCAGGCAAAGTGTATGGCTGCCATTTTGTATGAACGTCAGATAGAGTTGGCTTATGAAGGCAAGCGTTTCGATGATATGCGCCGTTGGATGCTGTTTGACGGTGGAGCTGTTCTGCCAGATGGAGCGCCTGCCACTTGGAAGTTGACCGGTTGGGGTGGAAATACTTGTACCTATCTTGGTTTCAAACCGATGAACGGACAACGTCGTGAGAATCTTGAATTCCGCGTGAATATTGACGGAGGTAATGGAGTTGGAGTGGGTGGAACAACTGTTGATTCCGATCCGTTAGTAAAAGTTGGGGTTACCCGTCCAGCAGCAATGGATTTGAGGAAAGATCTTGCTGGTGAACAAGAACGATTGAAAGCTTTCTATAAAGATAATCTAATTCGTAAAACAAAGAAAGGTGATTCTTATGACGACAGCCATTCCGAACTGTATATAACTTTCCTTCCGAGGTACTATTTACTTGGTTTCAATCAAGGCATTCAAAGTAATAATGATGCACTACCGCAAACGATTGGCTGGGGTGACTACTTGAACGGTGGGGCAAACGGAACTTTTGACCCGTTGGCTGAATAAATGCCCTCGAACTCATTCCTTGTAAAGGACTGAAAATATAGAAAATTGCCATTTCCTGTTCTTTTTGAAAAGAAGAAGACGGGAAGTGGCAATTTTTATTTTTTTTATTCCGAATATTCCTGATAAAATATCTTATATTTGCTTTTATCAACCTTAGTAATAAAATAGGTGGAAAGAAGAAATTTTGTTTCTCCTTACTGATTACAAATCTTTTTCTCTTTCGTCTTATTATTGTATTTTTGAATTAACAACTTCACAAAACCAAATAGAAATGAAGAAGAAGCATCTATTTTTAGCAGCTTTTGCTGCAACAATGTTGACTCCGACCATTGCATGGGCACAATACCCGCAAATATCCGGCGAAGCCAAAGAAAACTATACGAAAATGATGGCTGAAGAGCGGAAACGTTCTGACGAAGCATGGGCGAAAGCGTTGCCGATAGTACAAAAAGAAGCCAGGGAAGGACGTCCATATATACCTTGGGCAGGTCGTCCGTATGATTTGCCACAGGCTGATATTCCTTCCTTCCCGGGTGCTGAAGGTGGTGGTATGTACAGTTTCGGTGGTCGTGGCGGTAAAGTGATTACTGTAACAAATCTGAATGACCGCGGACCAGGGTCTTTCCGTGAAGCATGCGAAACAGGTGGCGCTCGTATTATCGTATTCAATGTTGCCGGTATCATCCGTCTGGAATCACCGATTATCGTCCGTGCCCCTTACGTAACTATTGCAGGACAGACAGCTCCGGGAGACGGTGTTTGTATTGCCGGAGAATCATTCTGGGTAGATACGCATGATGTCGTAGTCCGTCACATGCGTTTCCGCCGTGGAGAAACGAAAGTATGGCATCGCGATGACTCTTTCGGAGGTAACCCTGTTGGTAATATAATGATCGACCACTGCTCCTGTACTTGGGGACTGGATGAGAATATATCTTTCTATCGTCATATGTACGATCCGAGTGAAGGACAATATGAGAGCAAAGACTTGAAACTTCCTACCGTAAACGTAACTATTCAGAATACCATCTCGGCAAAAGCGTTGGATACATACAATCATGCATTTGGAAGTACATTAGGTGGTGAAAACTGTGCATTTGCCCGTAACCTTTGGGCTAGTAACTCAGGACGTAACCCTTCTATTGGTTGGAATGGTATATTCAATTTCGTTAATAATGTAGTATTCAACTGGGTTCATCGTTCTTCTGATGGCGGTGATTATACCGCTATGTTCAATATGATTAACAATTACTACAAACCGGGACCTGCTACTCCAAAAGATTCTAATGTAGGACATCGTATCTTGAAACCGGAAGCCGGACGTAGCAAGTTGGATCACAAAGAATACGGACGTGTTTACGCTGACGGAAATATCATGGAAGGCTATCCCGAAATAACTAAAGACAACTGGAATGGCGGCATTCAGATTGAAACCCAGCCGAACACTGACGGATATACTGAATATATGCGTAGCTATCAGCCGTTCGAAATGCCGTATATCAATATCATGGGGGCTAAAGACGCTTACGATTATGTATTGAAACATGTAGGCGCGAATATTCCTTGTCGTGATATTGTAGACGAACGAGTAATTGAGGAAGTAAGAACAGGTATCCCTTATTATGAAAAGAAACTTCCGAAAGATGCTTATGGTGATTTGACTGGTTTGTCTCCCAAGTCAATGGGCGAAGACGGACAGTTCAAGTATCGCCGTTTACCGAAAGACTCTTATAAGCAAGGTATTATTACTGATATTCGTCAAATGGGTGGTTATCCTGAATACAAAGGTACTCCGTATGTGGATACAGATGGCGACGGAATGCCGGATGAATGGGAAATAGCTAATGGATTGAATCCGAACGATCCGAGCGACGCCAATAAAGATTGTACGGGTGACGGATACACTAATATTGAAAAATACATCAATGGTATCAGCACGAAACACAAAGTAAACTGGCGTGATTTAAAAAACAACTACGATACTTTGGCTGAAAAAGGAAAATTAATGTAATCGCCGGCAAGGTGCCGGAGCCAAGTTTCCTTTCGGTATCCTACTTTAAAAACAAAATCAATGAAAAAGATATTAATAATTTCTCTACTGTTGCTTTGCGGCTGGATGTCTGCCGGGGCAGTTGACTTGAACAAAGAAAACCGTGACCCCAAGTATGTGGAATCTATCATCAATCGTTCACAGAAGATTGTTGATAAACTTGGGATTACAGATGCAAAGATAGCTGAAGATGTCCGCAATATCATTGCCAACCGTTATTTCGAGTTGAACGATATTTATGAAGTACGTGACGCAAAAGTCAAGAAAGTAAAAGAATCGGGACTGACCGGAGACACTAAGACTGAAGCGTTGAAAGCTGTCGAAAATGAAAAGGATGCAGCATTATATCGTTCTCATTTCGCATTTCCGGCGAATTTATCTCTTTTCCTTGACGAGAAACAGATAGAAGCTGTGAAAGACGGCATGACCTACGGAGTGGTGAAAGTGACATATGATTCGCATCTTGATATGATTCCGACTTTGAAAGAAGAAGAAAAGGCACAAATTTATGCATGGCTGATAGAAGCCCGTGAATTTGCCTTGGATGCGGAAAATTCAAATAAGAAACATGCAGCTTTCGGAAAATATAAAGGACGTATCAATAATTATCTGGCTAAACGCGGATACGACCTGAAGAAAGAACGTGAAGAATGGTACAAACGTGTGAAAGCACGTGGAGGATCTTTATGAGATTCTCACCCATAATTAAATGGTTAGTTTGTTTGATGACGGAAAGGGTGGCTCGGAGAGTCGCCCTTTTTCTCGTATATAAATTTAGAATCTGATGAATCTTGAATCTGTTTGAGTACAAATCAGGGCTTTTCTCGTCTTTTCCATATAAAGGATACAATTATTGATTATAATAGAAATGAAAAAGTTAAGAAATACATTAGCCGCAATAGGTATTTTGTTCCTGGTTTCTTGTGGGGGAAGCAGAGACTATTATATGTTCACTTCATTCCACGAACCGGCTGACGAGGGGTTAAGATATTTATATAGCGAAGACGGAATGCATTGGGACAGTATCCCCGGAGTTTGGCTGAAGCCGGAACTGGGACAGCATCAACTGATGCGCGACCCTTCCATGGTGCGTACTCCTGACGGGACTTTCCATTTAGTCTGGACTACGAGTTGGAAAGGTGATTTGGGCTTTGGTTATGCAAATTCCAAAGATTTGGTTCACTGGTCGGAACAACAGATGGTTCCTGTCATGGCAGATGAACCGACCACCGTTAACGTATGGGCTCCGGAGATTTTCTATGATGACGATAGTGAGCAGTTTATGGTGGTGTGGGCTTCTTGCGTCCCCGGTCGTTTCGAGAAAGGGATAGAGGAAGAAAACAATAATCATCGGTTGTATTATATCACAACGAAAGATTTTAAGACAGTTTCAAAAGCGAAAGTTCTATATGATCCGGGCTTTAGTACCATTGACGCCGTTCTTGTGAAACGGGCTAAGAATGATTATGTGATGGTGCTCAAAGATAACACCCGCCCTGAACGTAACCTGAAGATCGCTTTTGCAGATTCACTGACAGGACCCTATTCGCCTGCATCACAGCCGTTCACCGAATCCTTTGTCGAAGGGCCGACCGTAGAAAAGATAGGAGAGGACTATCTCATTTATTTTGATGTATATAAGAAGAAAATATACGGTGCTATGCGCACAAAGGATTTTAAGAATTTTACCAATATAACGAATGATGTAAGCGTACCTGCCGGACATAAACACGGAACAATTTTCAAGGCGCCGGAATCCGTCGTTAAAACGCTTCTGAAAATGTCAAATGACCGATAATTCCGGAAAGACACAAAGAATAATCTGTGTCAATCCATGTAATCTGTGGTGAAATCAAAGAAACAAATTAAAACCTGAAATAGATCATGAACAACTCTACCAAGATTCTCCTTGCACTGGCTGCCGGATGGCTGACAGCTACAGTTACAGCACAAGACAGAATCCATTACACAGGAAAGGAACTCTCAAATCCTACTTATCATGACGGACAACTGTCACCGGTGGTAGGAGTACATAATATTCAATTGGTGCGTGCAAACCGCGAACATCCTGATGCCTCTAACGGCAATGGCTGGACTTACAACCATCAACCGATGCTGGCTTATTGGAACGGACAATTCTATTATCAATACCTGGCCGATCCTTCGGACGAACATGTCCCGCCTTCCCAAACCTTTCTGATGACATCAAAAGATGGTTATCAATGGACAAATCCCGAGATTGTATTTCCACCGTATAAAGTACCGGATGGATATGCCAAAGAATCCCGTCCGGGGATGCAGGCAAAAGACCTGATTGCTATCATGCACCAACGTGTAGGCTTCTATGTCTCCAAATCCGGCCGTTTGATAACGATGGGAAATTACGGAGTTGCTCTGGATAAGAAAGACGACCCGAATGATGGAAACGGCATCGGTCGCGTAGTGCGTGAGATAAGGAAAGACGGTTCGTTCGGACCTATTCATTTCATTTATTATAATCACGGATTTAACGAAAAGAACACCGACTATCCGTATTTCAAAAAAAGTAAAGACCGCGAATTTGTGAAAGCCTGTCAGGAGATTCTTGACAATCCCCTGTATATGATGCAATGGGTGGAAGAAGCAGATCGTGAAGATCCTATTATCCCATTGAAGAAAGGATATAAGGCATTCAACTGCTACACACTACCCGACGGAAGAATTGCCAGTCTTTGGAAACACGCGTTGACTTCTATCAGTGAAGATGGTGGGCACACTTGGGCGGAACCCGTGCTTCGTGCAAAAGGTTTTGTTAATAGCAACGCGAAAATATGGGGACAACGTTTAAGTGATGGTACATATGCTACCGTATATAATCCATCGGAATTCCGTTGGCCGCTTGCTATCTCATTGAGTAAGGACGGACTGGAATATACAACGCTGAATTTGGTGCATGGTGAAATCACCCCGATGCGTTATGGTGGAAATTATAAATCATATGGCCCCCAATATCCTCGTGGCATACAAGAGGGAAACGGAGTACCTGCGGATGGTGACTTGTGGGTTTCTTATAGTGTGAATAAAGAAGATATGTGGATTTCTCGTATTCCCGTGCCGGTGGAACTCAATGCTTCATCACATGCCGATGATGACTTCTCGAAATCAAAAGCGATTGCGGAACTTACCGATTGGAATATTTATTCTCCCGTTTGGGCTCCGGTTTCTTTGGATGGACAATGGCTGAGACTTCAAGACAAAGATCCGTTTGATTACGCGAAAGTGGAACGGAAAATTCCTGCTTCTAAAGAATTGAAAGTCTCATTCGATTTGCAGGCCGGACAAAATGATAAAGGCACACTTCAGATAGAATTTCTGGATGAGAACGGAATTGCCTGTTCCCGTATGGAGCTGACCAATGATGGTATTTTCCGCATGAAAGGCGGATCCCGTTTCGCGAATATGATGAAATATGAAGCGGGAAAGAACTATCACGTAGAAGCTGTCCTTTCAACGACAGACCGTAATATCCAGGTATATGTAGACGGCAAAAGAGTAGGGTTGCGTATGTTCTATGCACCGGTAGCGAGTGTCGAAAGAATAGCTTTCCGTACAGGTGTGCCACGTACTTTCCCGACGGTAGATACTCCCGCCGACCAGACTTATGATCTGCCAAACGCAGGTGGGCAGGAACCTTTGGTTGAATATCGCATAGCCAATGTGAAAACATCTTCTACGGACAAGGATGCGTCATCCGCTTTTCTGAAATATGCGGATTTCAGTCATTACGTAGATTATTTCAATGGAATGGAAGATGAGAATATCATCCAGGCTATACCTAATGCCCAGGCTTCGGAGTGGATGGAAGAGAATATTCCTTTGTTTGAATGTCCGCAACGCAATTTCGAAGAAATGTATTATTACCGTTGGTGGTCATTGCGCAAGCATATCAAGGAAACTCCCGTTGGATATGGCATGACGGAATTTTTGGTTCAACGTTCCTATTCGGATAAATACAATCTGATTGCCTGCGCCATCGGGCATCATATTTACGAAAGCCGTTGGCTGCGTGACCCGAAATATTTGGATCAGATAATCCATACTTGGTATCGCGGTAATGAAGGCGGCCCGATGAAGAAAATGGACAAGTTCAGTTCATGGAATGCAGATGCAGTATTGGCACGATATATGGTAGACGGTGATAAAGACTTCATGCTGGATATGAAGAAAGATCTGGAAACCGAATATCAACGTTGGGAACGTACCAACCGTTTGAAAAACGGGCTTTATTGGCAGGGGGACGTGCAAGACGGTATGGAAGAATCCATCAGTGGCGGTCGTAAAAAGAAATATGCCCGTCCGACAATTAATAGTTATATGTATGGCAACGCGAAAGCACTTTCATTGATGGGAATCCTTTCCGGTGATGAGGGGGCGGCTATGAGATATGGAATGAAGGCAGATACGCTGAAAACTTTAGTGGATACCGAATTGTGGAATACACGTCATCAGTTCTTCGAGACGATGCGTACGGATTCTTCAGCTAATGTCCGTGAAGCTATCGGTTACATTCCATGGTACTTCAATTTACCTGATACGGCGAAGAAATACGAAGTTGCCTGGAAAGAGATTATGGACGAAAAAGGCTTCTCTGCTCCTTACGGTCTGACTACCGCCGAACGTCGCCATCCTGAATTCCGTACGCGTGGAGTGGGCAAATGCGAATGGGACGGAGCTATCTGGCCGTTTGCTTCTGCACAGACATTGACGGCAATGGCTAACTTTATGAATAATTATCCGCAGACTATATTGTCCGACAGTGTATATTTCCGTCAAATGGAACTGTATGTAGAATCACAATATCACCGTGGACGTCCGTATATCGGCGAATATTTGGATGAAGTGACAGGTTATTGGCTGAAAGGAGATCAGGAACGTAGCCGCTATTATAATCATTCTACTTTCAATGACTTGATGATTACAGGATTGATCGGGCTGCATCCGCGTTTGGATAATACGATAGAGGTGAATCCGTTGATTCCTGCAGATAAATGGGATTGGTTCTGTTTGGATAATGTATTGTATCATGGGCATAATCTGACCATTCTTTGGGATAAGAATGGTGATCGCTATCATTGTGGAAAGGGATTACGTATTTTTGTCGATGGCAAAGAAGTGGGACATGCGGATACATTGACAAAAGTCGTTTGCGAGAATGCTTTAAAGTAGATACAAATCATATATTTCTGACAGAAGAACAAAAGTTTTTATAACTATTTATTGATTACTGAATATCTGTTCTTTTGTTCTTCTGTCTAATAAAAAAAGGAAAACGAATAATGGCTTTAAAAAAATATCTTCTTCTTTTTCTTTGTCTACCCTGTATTTTGCAGGCAAAGAATATAACGATCACCCGTCTTACCTGTGAAATGCAGGAAGGATTAGTAGTGGTTGAAGGTTCACCCCGTTTGGGATGGGTGATGGAGTCACCGGAAAATGGGACACGACAATCTGCCTATGAGATTGATATTCGGGAAGCTTTCACAGGACGTCAAATCTGGAATAGCGGCAAAGTCGATTCTTCACAAAGCCAGTTGGTTCCAACAGACGGAGCGAATATAAGTTCTGGCAATCCGTTCAATTATATTTGGCGTGTCCGTGTGTGGGACGAAGCGGGTACTCCTTCTGAATGGAGTCATGAAGCGAAGTTCCGTTCTGCCCCCTCAAGACTTTCTGACGGAAAATGGATTGGAGCTATCACCCGTCAGAATGCACACCTTCCGGAAGGACGTAAATTCCACGGCAGCGAACTGAAAAAGCCGGAAGTGAAGGCAGCTTGGGAAGCAGTGGACACTTTGGCGAAGAAAAGCATTTATTTACGAAGAACGTTTTTGCTGGATGATGCAGAGAATACAAAGATTCGGAAGTCTCGGAATAAGTATCGGAATGACTCCGGCAATAAGCCCTGCAAGAAAATAGTCGAAGCGACTGCATACGTTTGTGGTTTGGGATTCTATGAATTCTCTTTGAATGGAAAGAAAGTCGGTAATAGTGAATTCGCTCCGCTTTGGAGTGATTATGATAAAAGTGTTTATTATAACACATATGATGTAACAGAACAATTGCGGTATGGTGAGAATGCCGTTGGAATCTTATTGGGGAATGGATTCTATAATGTGCAGGGAGGACGTTATCGCAAGTTGCAGATAAGCTTCGGTCCCCCCACACTTTTATTTGAACTGGTAATCAATTATGAGGATGGAACACGTACAATCGTCCGTTCTGATAATGAGTGGAAATATGATTTGAGTCCGGTAACGTTCAACTGTATTTACGGTGGTGAAGATTATGATGCCCGTCGCGAACAGAAAGGATGGAATCAGGCAGGATTTGATGATAGCCACTGGCGTCCGGTAGTAATGCAGGGAGCACCTAAAGGAGTACTCCGTCCACAGATGGCGCCACCTGTGAAGATCATGGAACGGTACGATATCCAAAAGGTAACCAAACTGAATACGGAACAAATAACGGCTGCTTCTAAATCGACAAAAAGAACAGTAGACCCGTCCGCCTTTGTTTTGGATATGGGACAGAACTTAGCCGGTTTCCCGGAAATAACGGTACGTGGAAAACGTGGGCAGAAAGTTACTTTACTGGTTGCCGAAGCATTGACGGATGAAGGTGCTTGTAACCAGCGTCAGACAGGGCGTCAGCATTATTATGAATATACGTTGAAAGGGGAAGGTGATGAAACTTGGCATCCTCGTTTCTCCTATTATGGTTTCAGATATATTCAAGTGGAAGGCGCTGTATTGAAAGGACAAAAGAACCCGCAGAAGTTACCCGTATTGAAGAATATCCAATCTTGTTTTGTTTATAATTCGGCAAAGAAAGTTTCTACGTTTGAATCATCCAACCCGATATTTAATGCTGCTCATCGTCTAATAGAGAAAGCCGTTCGTAGCAATATGCAATCAGTATTTACGGATTGCCCTCATCGGGAAAAACTGGGATGGTTGGAACAGGTACATCTGAACGGGCCGGGGCTGCTATACAATTATGATTTGACAGCCTACGCCCCACAGATTATGCAGAATATGGCGGATGCGCAACACTCCAATGGAGCAATGCCGACCACAGCTCCGGAATACGTGGTTTTTGAAGGGCCGGGAATGGATGCCTTTGCCGAATCTCCCGAATGGGGCGGTTCATTGGTCATTTTCCCGTTTATGTATTATGAAACGTATGGAGATGATTCGTTGATAAGGAAGTATTATTCGAATATGCGCCGTTATGTCGATTACCTGAAGACACGTGCGGATAATCATATCCTCTCTTTCGGACTGGGCGACTGGTATGATTATGGGGATTTCCGTGCCGGATTCTCACGCAATACACCTGTGCCACTGGTAGCTACCGCACATTATTATATGACTGTCATGTATTTGATAGAAGCTGCAAAGATGGTAGGTAATGATTATGATATTCGTTATTATAGCTCTTTGGCAGATGATATCAGGATTGCTTTTGACAAGCGTTTCCTGAACAATGATACGGCACAGTATGGTACAGGAAGCCAGTGCAGTAACGCACTTCCCTTGTTCCTTCATATGACGCAGGATAAGAAAGTGTTTATGAATCTGATTAAAGATGTGGAAGCACATGGCAATCGCTTGACTACCGGAGATGTAGGTAATCGTTATCTGATTCAGACGTTAGCCCGTAACGATCAGCATGAATTGATATATAAAATGTTCAACCATGAAGAAGCGCCCGGTTATGGATTCCAACTGAAATTTGGCGCAACAACCTTGACTGAGCAATGGGATCCGCGTCAAGGCTCTTCTTGGAATCACTTTATGATGGGACAGATTGACGAATGGTTCTTCAATTCCTTGGTCGGCATCCGTCCTTATGCCGCGTCTACATTGGAGAATCAACAAAATAAATCAAAGCAAGGTTATCAGAAATTTATTATTGCTCCGCAACCCGTGGGAGATTTGAAGTTTGTCAAATCATCCTATGAAACCTTATATGGTACAATTGTTGTGGATTGGGCTCGTCAGGACGGTACTTTCACTTTGAATGTATCCGTTCCGGTCAACACAACTGCTGTTGTTTATCTTCCGGGTGGGAAAGAACCTAAGGAAGTGCAAAGTGGAACGTACAAGTTTGTATGTACGGAATAAGGAAATCTTTGCATATATTTGTAGCATAAAAAACAATGTGTTGCTTCTGTAGAACATGCAACCTGATTGAAAATATATATAGCATGCCTTAAAAAATCATGCTGCATCTTTGAAAAAATCATTGCAATGATTTATAAAAACATTGGGAAGAAAAAATAAATCTATCAGCATGATTTTTTAGAAAGTAACGAAGAAATCTTTTTTAATAATATAGACCATGAATTTACGAATAACTCTTATTTCTTTTCTTTGCTTCTGTGCTGCAACCGTTCTTCGTGCCGAACGTGTGGACATGTTGAAAGCCGGTGCAAAAGCAAATGGCAAGACCCTTAATACAAAGTTAATCAACACCACAATCGACCGTCTCAATCGTGGTGGCGGTGGTACGCTGTTCTTCCCTGCCGGAACTTACTTGACGGGAAGTATCCACCTGAAAAGCAATATCACACTGGAACTGGAAGCCGGAGCAACTTTACTCTTTTCCGACAACTTTGATGATTATCTTCCTTTTGTAGAAGTCCGTCACGAAGGAGTGATGATGAAAAGTTTCCAACCGTTGATTTATGCGGTAGATGCTGAGAATATAACAATCAAAGGAGAGGGGACATTGGACGGACAAGGCAAGAAATGGTGGACGGAGTTTTTCCGTGTCATGATTGACCTGAAAGATAATGGCATGCGTGATATCAATAAATATCAGCCGATGTGGGATGCCGAAAACGATACGACAGCGATTTATGCCGAAACAAACAAGGATTATGTGAATACATTGCAACGGCGTTTTTTTCGTCCACCTTTTATACAGCCGGTTCGTTGTAAGAAAGTAAAGATTGAAGGAGTGAAAATCATCAATTCTCCTTTCTGGACGGTGAATCCGGAGTTTTGTGAAAATGTGACTATAAAAGGTATTACGATAAATAATGTTCCTTCGCCCAACACGGACGGCATCAATCCCGAATCATGCCGTAATGTACATATCAGTGATTGCCATATTTCAGTCGGCGATGATTGTATAACCATTAAATCAGGAAGGGATGCGCAAGCCCGCCGTTTGGGAGTACCTTGTGAGAATATTACCATAACGAACTGTACAATGCTTTCCGGACACGGTGGCGTTGTGATAGGTAGCGAGATGAGCGGAAGTGTACGCAAAGTTACTATCTCCAACTGTGTGTTCGACGGAACAGATCGTGGAATACGTATCAAGTCAACCCGTGGAAGGGGCGGTGTAGTTGAAGATATTCGTGTCAGCAATATTGTGATGAGTAATATCAAGCAGGAAGCGGTCGTGCTGAATCTGAAATACAGCAAAATGCCGGCAGAACCAAAGAGCGAACGTACCCCGATATTCCGCAATGTACATATTAGCGGAATGACTGTGACAGACGTAAAGACTCCCATCAAAATCGTAGGATTGGAAGAAGCTCCTATCTCTGATATCGTATTGCGCGACATCCATATCCAGGGAGGTAAGCAGAAGTGTATCTTTGAAGATTGTGAACGTATCACCATGGATGATGTAATCGTCAATGGAGAGGAAATCAAATTATAATATAGATAGAAATTAAACGAATCAGAAAATGAAACGAATCCTTTTCACAATGCTTCTTGCCGCATCCCTTTCGGCAGAAGCGCAAACACAAACATATGAGACGGAATTTGCCCGTCCCTTGAATGAAGTCCTGTCAGATATTCAGAACCGTTTTGGAGTACGGTTAAAGTATGATATTGATACGGTAGGCAAGGTGTTGTCCTATGCTGATTTCCGTATCCGCCCTTATTCGGTGGAAGAGTCGCTGACAAACGTACTGGCACCTTTTGATTATAAGTTTGTCAAGCAGAAAGGGAATATGTATAAGTTAAAAGCATATGAGTATCCACGCCGTACAGATGCGGATGGGGAAAAGATGCTAGCTTATCTTAATACGCTATATGCGGACAAACAAGCTTTTCAGCTTCGTGCCGATTCTCTAAAAAAGGAAGTCCGCCAACGTTTGGGGATGGATGCTTTACTGGCTCAATGTGTGAAATCAAAGCCAATTCTTTCAAAGATACGTAAGTTTGACGGCTATACTGTACAGAATTTTGCGCTTGAAACGTTGCCCGGTTTATATGTCTGCGGTTCTATCTATACACCCCAATCAAAAGGAAAACATGCATTGATTATCTGTCCGAACGGACATTTCGGTGGCGGTCGTTATCGTGAAGATCAGCAGCAGCGTATGGGTACACTTGCCCGTATGGGAGCTATTTGTGTAGATTATGATTTGTTCGGATGGGGTGAGTCTATTCTGCAAGTGGGAAGTGCGGCACATCGTAGCAGTGCGGCGCACACTATCCAGGCAATGAACGGTTTGCTGATTCTTGACTACATGCTTACTTCCCGCAAAGATATTGATACTAACCGTATCGGAGCGAACGGTGGCTCAGGTGGCGGTACACATACTGTTTTATTAAGCGTGCTGGATGACCGTTTTACGGCTTCCGCACCGGTTGTAAGTCTGGCTTCCCATTTCGACGGTGGATGCCCTTGTGAAAGCGGAATGCCGATTCAACTTTCTGCGGGCGGAACTTGCAATGCGGAGTTGGCGGCTACTTTTGCCCCCTGTCCGCAATTGATTGTTTCTGACGGTGGAGACTGGACAGCCAGCGTTCCTACTTTGGAATTTCCTTATTTGCAGAGAATATACGGGTTCTATAATGCAAAAGATAAAGTAACCAATGTACATCTCCCGAAAGAAAAGCATGACTTCGGCCCTAATAAGCGGAATGCAGTCTATGACTTTTTCGCGGACGTATTTAATTTGAATAAGAAGATGTTGGATGAAAGTAAAGTTACCATTGAACCGGAATCTGCCATGTATAGCTTCGGAGAAAACGGTGAATTACTTCCTGAAGGTGCCATTCGCTCATTTGACAAGGTAGCGGCTTACGTTGATAAAAAAGCGTTTGCCAAACTAAAATCGGATGCTTCTCTTGAGAAAAAGGCGATGGACTGGGTAGCTTCGTTAAATCTGGAAGATGATAAGAAAGCCGGATTTGCCGTGACAACTATTTATAATCATTTGCGTCAAGTGCGCGACTGGCATAATGACCATCCTTATACAACGATTCCTGCCGGTATCAATCCATTGACAGGCAAACCATTAAGCAAACTCGACCGCGAAATGATAGCCGATTCTGCCATGCCGAAAGAAGTACATGAAAGACTGATGAAAGGCTTGCGCAGAGTGTTGACGGAAGAACAAGTAGAGCAAATACTTGATAAATATACGGTTGGTAAGGTAGCGTTTACATTGAAAGGATATCAGGCTATTGTCCCCAATATGACAGAAGAAGAAACTGCGTTTGTCCTGGAACAATTGAAACTGGCGCGTGAACAGGCTATTGACTATAAGAATATGAAGCAGATTTCTGCTATCTTTGAAATCTATAAAACCAAGTGCGAACAGTACTTTAATGAACATGGCCGCAACTGGCGTCAGATGTTTAAGGACTATGTAAACAAGCGAAACGCAGAAAAGAAAGCTCAAGGAAAGAAGTAGAATCATTGTATCCGAATAAAAGACTATAAAGGAAAGGCAGTAAACCACTGAAAAAGTGGGTTACTGCCTTTCTTCTATTATCGGTTTTCAATCAGTCAATCCGATTATTAATCGGAATTAAACATCTTTTTTGTGAAAAATTTGTTATCTTGTAAACGATTAACAGAATAGTATATTATATGAGCAAGCAAAAAGTAGCATTAGTCCTTTCCATGGGTGGAGCACGTGGAATAGCACATATAGGAGTAATTGAAGAATTACTACGCCATGATTTTGAGATAACCTCTATTTCAGGAAGCTCTATGGGAGCAATGGTGGGAGCGATGTACGCTTCGGGAAAAATGGAAGAGTGCAAAGAGTGGCTATACCATTGGGATAAACGTAAGATGTGGGAATTGGCAGACCTCACATTGAGCAGGGACGGACTGGTGAAAGGTGACCGCTTTATCAAAGAATTAAGGCAGATTATCCCCGATATGAATATTGAGGATTTGCCGATTCCTTATGTGGCAATGGCTACGGATATTGTCCGTGATCAGGAAGTACGGTTCGACCGGGGAAGTCTGCATGAAGCGATTCGCGCTTCTATATCCATACCCATGCTCTTCCGCCCTTTACGAAAAGACGGTATGGTTTTAATTGATGGTGGTATTTTGAATCCTCTCCCGTTAAGCCATGTGCAGCGCACGGAAGGAGATATTCTGATAGCAGTTGATGTGAATGCTCCGGTCGATTGCGGCAAGAAAAAGAAGATGAGTCCATACAATCTGTTGACGGAATCTTCAAGGATGATGATGCAACAAATCACCCGTTATCAGGTAGACCGTTGTCAGCCCGACTTGTTAATTCAAATGTCCGGCAATGCTTATGATATGATGGAGTTCCATCATGCGGCCGCTATTGTGGAAACAGGAGTTGAAGTCGCCCGACAGGCATTACAGGACTTTACTCAGCATAAATCATCTTTTTAGTCATTCCACCGTCAATGGTCATGTTTTCTCCATTGATAAAGTCATTCTCTTCCTGACAGAGGAATAAACACATACGGGCGATATCTTCCGGTTTTCCTACTCGTCGGGAAGGATGTTGTGAATGGTCTTCCGGGCGGAGCTGATCGTAATCATGGTTTTGTATCCATCCCGGTGCGATGGAATTAACTGTAATGTTGTATTCGGAGAGTGATAAGGCCAAAGCATGGGTTAACGAATAGATTCCACCCTTGGAAGCAGCATAACCTTCACTTCCCGGCTCGCTCATCAGATAGCGTGTAGAGCAGATATTGATAATTCTTCCATATGGGTTGGGAGAGGATTGTGCTTTACGATGAATGGCAAGCAATCGTGAGGTGATAAATGCAGGCCGCAGATTCACAGAAAGAATCTTATCGAAATCCTCTACACTTGTCTCCGTAATAGGAGAGAACTTGCTGATTCCTACATTGTTGATGATAATGTCAATGTCTCCCCAATTTTTCAGAATCTGCTGCATACAGTTCTCAAGCGCATCTTTATCACTGGCATCTACTTGATAGAATATAGCTCCGGTTTCTTTAGCAGTCTGTTGACCCGCTACTTCGTTTATATCGCAAAAGGAGACTTGATTTCCAGCCTGACAGAAAGCTTCTACTATTGCTTTACCTATACCTTTCGCACCACCGGTAACGAACACTCTTCTTTTCAGATTCTCTGCTTTTAGATCGGCTTCAATGGCCTGTTCCGATTTGACCGTGTGAGTTGTTGCAGATTTCTTTCTGCCATACTTTTGCGCCTGTTTCCAAGCAGCTTTTCTAGCCTCGTATTGCTCCCTTTGTCTTTCTAAATAATTATCTGCCATTGTTATTATCTATTTATTGGCAAATGTAAAATATAAAAAGGATATATGCAAAGAATCGACCGCTCGATTGGATAGAAACAACTGCTTAATTCATAAGAAATGACTGTTCGATTTGTGGGGAACGACCGTATGATTATAACAAATCGACCGCTCGTTTCTGTTAAAACGGGCGGTCGATTTTAGTCAAATGACAGTTCGATTCTTAAAAGTTCTTTGGATTTATTTCTGCATATTTGATTCGTTGGCGACGCCAGGTGTAAACAGCATGTAATTTTCCGTCCTTGCCTTGGATAATGCTAGGATATGAGTATTGGCTGATCGGGCTATCTTCCAATGTGAGAACAGGCTTCCAACTGATTCCATCCTCTGATACAGCTATGCAGAGCGGAGTGCGAGGCCCTTTGGGAGTTCCGGGTAGCGTTGAAAAGTTGTTATAGATAAGCACATGCCTGCCATCTTTCATAGTCACGGCATCCGTTCCTGAATTATTATTCGGAACATCTAGTAACGTAACCTTGCTCCATGTATCTCCGTTATCGCTACTCCAGGCAGTCGCTATCTGTGCGTTGCGTGTACGGCAAAGCACTTGCAGTCTTCCGTCCTTATGTTTCAGAATACTGGGTTGTATGGCATAAATCGGTTTTGCGCCTTCTCCTTTGATTGCTTCTCCACCTTCCTGGTCATCTACGTTTATCCCCCCTTTTTTACGGTTTTGAGTAGGTACGGATAATTCTGCATCCAACGGGTCTACCATCTTCCAGGTTTTGCCCTTATCGTCTGAAATCTCAAAGTGAACACGCCAGCCATTACTGCCTTCCGTACTGGAAGGGCAGATTATACGTCCGTTGATATATTCCGGTTTATTCTTGATAGGCCCTAGAAAACCTTTCGGCAGAGGTTCGCGTTTGCTCCATGTCTTTCCACCGTCACGTGAACGAACTAACCACCCTGTCCAGTCACTTACTTTCAGACCTATTTTATAAAACAGAATCAAATCGCCACCGGGAATCTGAAAAAGTACCGGATTCCAACAGGCTTTCCGGCGGGCAATCAGTTTTCCTTTTGCGTCTTTTACAGGCGTACAAGTAGAATCAATTCCCGCTAGGATAGCTTGCGGGTCTTTGAGTGAGAATATCCCGTCAGCGGCAAGTTGGGGAGCAGTCCATTCTTTAGCGCCTTTCGGCTTGCGACATACCCATATACAACAGTCGGGATTACGTTCTTTCGTTCCACCGAAGAATGAAGCAACAAGATCGCCGTTCTTCATTTCTACGATAGTAGCTCCATGGCATTCGGAGAAAGAAGCCTTTTCGTATAGAAACTCATCACTTAGAATAGCTGTATTCTTAGTCGGTATATCCACACTGAAATGATATTTTCCTGAGCCTATTCGCTCTTTTCTTCCATCCGGCAGATGTACTTCGCCTGTTGTATTGGCGGGAAGCTCAATGTCCCATTCCAAATGCGTGGGCGTTTTGCTCCATCGGCTGCTTATCTTTCCGTAGATGCTCATATAGGATGCGTCTACATTACTTAGCTCCTGGACTTCAAAAGCCGGCTGAAAGACAATATGCTTATAACCGGATTTCCAACGGTCTGCCCGGATACCTGCGAGATTATTGAAACACCAGGGTAATAAATCTCCTAAAAGCATCACATGGTTGCCACTATTCATTTCAGGATTTGCCGTATCACCGTTCCATAATTCCCAAATGGTAGTAGCGCCTTTTTCAACCATGTATCCCCAGGAAGGATATGTTTTATTGGTAGCAAGCAAGTAAGCTACATCGGCATGACCGCGACGGCTTAATTCGCGCAATAGCCATTGTACGCCGATTACTCCGGTGCTGATATGTCCTTTGTTGGTTGTAATAATAGAGGTAACGGCATTCTTGGCTACTTCTTTGATGTGATTTTTAGGAACCAGACCGAAAGCAAGCGGCAGAATGTTTGCAGTAACCGTATTATTGCCATAGTAGATGCTGTCTGGGTATAATGTATGTCCCGGAACAAGGGAAGTTCCCTCATTTATATGCAGGAAACGGGCATTGAACGCATCTTTCATGCGATGCTCCAAGTCTTCCCATTCTTCTGCGTCATCCTTCAGGCCTTGTAAACTTGCAAAACGATGCATCAGTTGCAACACTTTCAGATAATAAGCAGTGGCGATAAGTGAACCGTCCGTTTTGCGGGAAGGGTCTTTGCTGTGAATGAGTTCCAATGACTCGGGCGGAACACACCAGTCACCATATTTGTCTTTGGTAATGATGTAATCCTCTGTCATATAGTATTTACGAATATGGGACACCCACTTCTTGATAGCCGGATAATTCATTTCTATCGGACGTTTATCTCCGAAATTGGTGAAAAGCATATCACATGCCATAGGTAAGGCAGTAGGCCAGGTCACATTGTCCGAGTAATAGTTCCAGTAAGCCGGAGCTACATCTGGAATACAGCCATCCTCACGTTGTGCTTCGCAGATGTCACGTGCCCACTTGGTGTACATAGCATGATTATCGAAAAGCATACTTTCTCCCCAGCAACCCATGGTGCGGTCACCTAGCCAGGGCTGACGTTCATTGCGTTGCGGACAATCTATCGGCATGCCTTTATAATTACTCCGGATTCCCCAAGATGCGTTACGGACAATCTTGTTAAGCGTCTCATCGGAACAACTGAAAGAACCCGTATGTTCCATTTCATCCTCTACTACTTCAGCAACGAAGTCTTCCGCCTTTGCGTCAGGATAATTGCTGACTTCTACATAGCGGAAACCATGATAAATGAAACGGGGTGCCCAGGTAGCGTCTTTATCTTCCTGTCCGTTTACAATATATACATCTGTGGAACGGGCGTCACGCAGATTTCTGGTAAAGAGTTCTCCATTAGCCTGCAAGGTTTCCGCGAAGCGGAGACGGATACTGTCACCTGTCTGTCCTTTAATGCGGAAACGTACCCAACCTGCCATATTCTGGCCGAAGTCCAGAATGTATTTATCACCAAGCTTTTTGATAGAAACAGGTTTTAATGTTTCCGTTACTTTCATACCCGGCATCATTTGGGCGCGTAATGTGCCTGAAGGAATACTTACCCGTTGTGCCGGCATCCAGTTCTTGTCATCATATCCGCTTTGTGTCCAGTTTCCCAGTTCCTTGCGGGCATCATATTCTTCACCGTCATATTCGTTGTTACTGCGAATAGGGCCTTCGGTAGTCAATTTCCATGAAGTGTTTGTAGAAATTGTTTCTTTGCTGCCATCTGTATATTCGACAATCAGATTCAGACGAAGCTTGGGATAACCGAACGTCGGTATCTTATATGGTTTGTAATTCTGACGCATCGTATAGAAACGGCCATTTCCTAAAGTAACTCCGATGGCGTTTTCTTTCTGAAGTTGAGAAGTTACATCGTAGGTATTATACAGAATTGTTTTACGATAGTCGGTAGGAGCAGGCGCCAATACCTGATTGCCGATACGCTGTCCGTTGATAAACAATTCGTAAAGTCCCATTCCGGCAATGTGTATCGTTGCACGTTTCACTTCTTTGCTTAAAGCAAATTCTTTGCGAAGGTAACGGGCTGCCAGGCGACTCCATTGCGTCTCACTATCACCGGGTGCGGCACGATCCAAACCAATCCACTGGCCTTGCCAGTCTGCTTCGTTGAGTAATCCCATGCTCCAGGAAGCCGGAGCACTCCAGTCTGCTTCACCTTTATTGGTATATGCTTTCACTTTCCAATAGTAGGGAGCATTACGTTTTAGAGACTTTCCCTGATAAGTGATCCATTGGGAAGCGTCGGACTCTATTTTTCCCGAGTCCCAGATATCTCCTTTCCCTTGCGCCAATAGCTCGGGAGAAGATGCAACAAGAATGTGATACGCTGTTTGCATCACATTCTGTTCATCCGATTCGATACGCCAACCCAGTCGGGGCTGGCGTACATCGATACCTATCGGGCTCTTTAGCTGCTCTACTCGCAGGTCAGTTATACCTATAGATGCACGTAGCGAACCTGCAAAGAACAGAAGAGATAATATAGATAATATAAAAATTCTTTTATTCATGAGCATTGATTTCCGTCCAGTCTTTATTTAGATAATCTTTACTGCTGTCTACAACAATCAGGACATGATCGTTGCCGCTGCAATAACCGCTATCATGTTGGAATTTGTGCACACCATTATCAAACTCACCGATATATTCCAGTTTGCCGTCTTTCGTTGTGTACCACCAGGCATTCTTCTTTGCACCGCTGATTTTACTGAAATCGACTTCCATCGGACGTCCGGTATAATTATATACCATCAGATAATCATTACCGCGTGTAGCGATGGCACGGTCGTAACGTTCTCCGTTCTGACCTGCGATAATGGACTGATCCGGTACGCGTTCAAAGAATGGGAAAGTCAGCATCAAGTTTTTCAGATATTTCATTTGATTATAACCGGGATCGTTTAAAGCATCGTACCAGGGTTTCTTTGCTCCATAAGCACCGCCTACACCCGGTTTGATAAACTGCATGATGGAATTGTGTCCATACGTATGTCCGAAAGAACCTGCAAAGACCGACCAATAAGCATAACGGCGTACATCATAATCTTTCCATAACAATTCATTTTCGTCATGCAGACCATGAGGAATTTCTTCATAGATAGGCTCTCCGTCAATCACAGGTTTCATCGGTTTCATAGCCATACTACGTTCAACGAAGCGCCAGTTGTCCTCTTCCGTATTTTCTTCGATAGGGTAGTCACCGTCACCGAAACGTTGTCCGTAACGACGGTGTCCGCTTTGGAACATGTTGAAATCCAGCCAGGGAGCATCATTGAACCAGGTTGCCGAGGTCGTTCTTCCACGTGGGTGGAAAGTCATCAGGTGATTTTTGTCAATTGCCTTGATAGAGGTCGCCAATGCTTCCCATTCGGCTGTCTTCACGTCACCGCGAATATCACCGCCGATAAACCAAATGATGTTCGGCTCGTCCTTGTATCGTTCTGCGAGGAATTTGCCGTAGGCCTTAGCCTGTTCTACATTCATTTCGCCACGGTTCACAGGGCTTCCCCATATACAAACCATACCGATGTACATACCTTTTCTTGCAGCCGTACGGATGATATAATCCATATGATCCCAATAACCATATACACCTTTCTGGTTGATGTTTTTGAAATTATATCCGTCTATCATGGAATATTGTCCGTAGATGTTCATGGATGGTACATTATTCAACGTCTGAACTTGAATCACATTGTATCCGCGACGTTTGCACTGTTCCAGATAATATTCGGCTTCGTCACGGTTCAACCGTTCGGGAAGCAACCATCCTGTTTCTCCGAGCCAGAAGAAAGGAGTACCGTTTTCGTGTTTCAGATAGCGTCCCTCTTCGGAAACGACGAGCTTGCCATTGTCCCAGGGGATATACGTCTTTTGTGTTTTCTTTTGTGCTGCAACCGAAGTAGCCAGTGTCAATAGCAGCAACAAAAGAGGAAGAATCTTGAATTTTCTCATTGTATTTTATCGTTTTTAGTTTATTGTACTAATGATTTCGTATTTAGGTACGGATTACACGGATTTCACGGTTTTTAGAAATATGATTGCATATAGCAACAGCGTAATCCGTGTAATCCGTGCCTGAATATTATTTTTTCTCTATCATTTTCTCGTATTCAATAGCAGCCAAAATAAACGAACCTACCGATTTCGGATCGTTTTCGATAATCGGCTCACTGATATAATACTCGAATGAGCCGTCACGGTATCTTTTAGAATCTCCACCCAATCCGGCAACTGCGCAGCAGTTGGTGATTGTATAGCTGCCGTCTTCTTCAAGGCGGGTGAATGTATTAACCATACCCTCGAAGGCTTTTTGTGTGGGTTCGATATATTCTTTGCCAATATATCCTTTGTTGATAGCTTTGGCAAGTGTATAGATAAATAGTGCCGTTGCCGAAGATTCCAGATAATTCCCTTCGCGTGCTCCCTGGTCGGTCACTTGATACCAGGTACCCGATTGAGGATCTTGATATTTCACCAGTGTCTTGGCCAGTCCCTGAAGAATCTGCATCACACTGTCGCGTCCGGCAGTTTCCTGTGGAAGATAATCGAGTACATCGACAGTGGCGGCTCCGTACCATCCGATACTGCGGCTCCAGAAGTTAGAAGAACAGCCCGTTTCGGGATTTGCCCAGTTTTGGTCACGGCTTTCGTCCCAACCGTGATAATACAGTCCGGTTGCAGGATCATTAGTCTTTCGGTTTATGAGAAGAATCTGCTTTACAGCTTCATCAAATAAGCCCGGTTCATCAAAAGTGGCGCCATATTGAACCAAGTACGGGGAAGCCATAAAGATTCCGTCCAGCCACATTTGGTGCGGGTATCTCAGTTTATGCCAGAATCCGCCTTCGCTTGTACGGGGTTGTTCCGCCATTTGCTTGCGTAAGGTATCCATGGCAATCTTGTAACGTTCGTCTCCTGTCTGTGCGTAAAGGTCAAAAAGAATCTTGCCACCGTTGACATTATCAATGTTGAATGAAAGATATTTCATGGTTTTGATACGTCCGTCGGCATCAATCAGGCTGTCTGCATAGATTTTTGCATAATCATAGTAGGTGCTGTCGCCCGTATGTTTACATTCTTCGAGCATGGACTTAACCACAAGACCGTGGGTATATCCCCAACGTGGTTTCTTGGCTTTCTCAATCATCCAGGGTTCGGGAAAACGTTTCATTTCGGAGCGTGCCATACGTTCACTCCATTTTTCTGTTTCTGCTTTCTGAGGTGCCGTGCATGCGATAAAACAAGCAGCTCCGCAAGCGACAATCAGTTTTGATAAGTTTCTATTCATATGGGTTGAGTTATTATTTTCCGGTCAATATATATTCCTGTCCTGCTTTGGTGGGCAGGTCATAGATATAAGTGTCTGTAACCACCAGCTTATTCAGGTTGGCTTTTTCGTTGATTAATGGTTCGGGAATAGCAGGAACAGCATAGAGAGGATTCGGATTTTCCCCTTTGGCATGTTTCAGTCCTCTGCCTGTCAACGGGGTGAGCGAGCGCAGACGACAGTTGCCACCTTTATGGGATTTTATAACCAAACGGCTAACTTTCCCGTTGCTCCAACTCAAGTCGAGTTCAAAACCGCCACGGGCAATAATTCCTTTGATAGAACCCTCTTTCCAAAGAGAAGGAAGCGCAGGGAGCAGATAGATAAAACCGTCGTAACTTTGCATCAGCATTTCGGCGATTCCTGCCGCACAACCGAAGTTTCCGTCAATTTGGAAAGGCGGATGCGCATCGAACAGGTTAGGGTAGGTGCCGCCTTTTTTCTTCTCGTTGCGTACAAGGGTCAACTGGTCTGTTATCAGTTTGTAGGCATGGTCGCCGTCAAGCAGACGTGCCCAAAGACAGACTTTCCATCCCATGCTCCAACCGGTCGAAGGATCTCCGCGATGAATGAGCGAAGTGCGTGCGGCATCGAATAATTCGGGAGTGCGGTAAGGGGAAATCTGGTTACTGGGGAATAGTCCGTAAAGATGGGATACATGACGGTGTACGTCATTCGGGTCGTCCCAATCGAACATCCATTCTTGTAACTGTCCCCAATGTCCCACCTGCATGGGAGCCATTTCCTTGAGGCGTTGCGACAGGTGAGTGGCGAATTCTTTATCAATATCCAATATGTCGGACGCCGAAATAATAGCCGTCCAAAGATCGAAAATCAATTGGTTGTCCATTGTGCATCCGGCGGCTGTGGTTGCTTTGCCGTTACTGCCTGAATGTACATTCTCCGGTGAATTGCTTGGACAGACTACCAGCCAACCGTGTACAGGTTCTTTGACCATGATTTCATCAAAGAAACGTCCCGATTCTTTTAGTATGGGATAAACGGAACGCAGGAAATCTACATCTCCCGTGTAGAGATAACGTTCCCATAAATGACGGCAGAGCCATGCTCCGCCACTCGGCCACATACCTGAGGGAGCTTTGTCAATAGCTCCTGTGACACGCCATATGTCTGTGTTGTGATGCAATACCCAACCGTCAGCTCCATACATGATTTTAGCAGTTTCCTTTCCTGTTTCGCTTACTTCCTTTATCAGCCGGAAAAGAGGTTCGTTCAGTTCGCTCAGGTTCGTAACTTCCGAGGGCCAGTAATTCATCTCCAGATTGATATTGCAGGTGTATTTGCTGTCCCATGAAGGGAATAGCTTATCATTCCATATACCTTGCAGGTTGGCAGGCTGTCCGCCCGGTTGCGAGGAACAAATCAGCAGATAACGCCCGAACTGAAAGTATGTGGCAACCAAATGGGCATCATTCGTTTCTTTGAAATTCTCTACCCGTTTGTCGGTCGTCACATTTTTATATTGGTCTTCGCCTAAATTCAAAGACACTCTGGTCAGATATCGGCGATAGAAATCTGTATGACTTTTCCTGGCTTCCGCATAAGAATGCATCATTGCTTTAGACAGGTATTCTTTAGCCCTTTCAATCTGATTGCCTGTAATATCCAGATAATTATTGAAGTTGGTAGCGATAGATACATATACGGTGGCTTCATCAGCCCCTTCAACGGAAAGGATGCCGTCAGTACAAGCTAGTTTCCCGCCCTTGTTTTGTGCGCTCAACCGTCCCTGAAATTCCACTTTTCCTTTCAGTCCCTCATGCCAGGAAGACACACCTGAAAGCGTGACACAGTTTCCTTCTTCGGAAGAAATCATAACGTCTTGATGGGGAGAAGTCAATTGGGCGTTGAAGGTAATCTGCCCCGGACGGTTGGCTGTCAGTCTGACCATTATCACCTGGTCGGTAAATGAGGTGATTGTCTCACGCTGATACTGCACTCCGTCCACTTCATAACGGACGATGGCACGTGCCGAATCCAGACTTAATTCCCGGTAGTAATTGGAATAACGGGTATGTCCGGGGAAAGCAATTCGCAGGTCACCGAAACTTTGGTAAGGCATTCCCGAATTTGTTTTCGCCATCACTTTCTCTGTAGCAAGGGTCTGTGCTTCCAGATACTTTCCGGCAAAAACAAGTTCGCGTACTTTCGGAATAAATTCCAGTGCATTCGGGCTTGCGTTGTTGTTGGGGCGTCCTGCCCAAATGGTTTCTTCGTTTAGTTGTATTTGTTCTGTACCCGGAGTTCCATATACCATAGCTCCCAAACGGCCGTTTCCTAAAGGCAAAGCCTCAGTCCATACTTGTGCAGGACGGTCGTACCATAGCTTGTATTCCTGTGCTGGAACATTCGTTTCTTGCGCATGAATACTACTTATGGACATAAGTACAAACATATATCCGATCAATCTCTTTTTATTCATTTTCATCTAACTGCTTTTATACTTTTATAAAAGGACGATTAAGCAGGAATTTTGTACCCATTGTGCGGATAATTAAGAAGTAGATTGAAAGCGAATAGCAGGGAGAATTAGTCTGGGCGGAATCTGTATTCCTTAAAATTCTGTTCACTTATTAATTCCTTGGTTGCCATACTTTGAAATATACTTCTTATATTTGTCAGTAGAATATTTAATAAAAAGAAATTATGAAGAGTTTTAAGGTTACATCTATGTTGGCAGTGATGTTATTGTCTATTACAGGAATACAGGCACAGACTGTTACTCCCAGTAAAAAGTATATTACGAAAGAATTGAATAATGTAAGCAATTTCAATTCAATCAAGGTATTGGGTAGTCCTGACGTTGAGTATCGTCAGAGCAGTGGTTCCAAAACGACGGTTTCTATATATGGTTCAGATAATCTGATAGATTTGCTGGAAGTATCCACTGTCAATGGGGTATTGCAGGTCAATATCAAGAAAGGTGTCAAGATACTTGGCGGAGAACGCCGCTTGAAAGTGATAGCTTCTTCCCCTTCATTGACCGGGGTAGATATCAAAGGCTCGGCAGATGTATATTTGAAAGGTGTTATCAAAGGTGCTGATTTAAATCTGAATATAACAGGCTCCGGTGATATCGAAGCGGAGAATCTTCGATATACCAACCTTTCTGCTTTTGTAAAAGGAAGCGGGGATATTGATGTGAAGAATGTGAAGGCTACTGCAGTAAGAACAGTAGTCAGTGGCTCCGGTGATGTAGCTATTAAAGGCTCTGCCCAACAGGCTACGCTGACTGTAAACGGTTCCGGTGACATCAGTGCTGATAAATTAACGGCTGCCAATGTCGTTGCTACAGTTTCAGGTTCCGGTGATATTTCTTGTTATGCTTCTAAACAGTTGGATGCGAAAGTTAGCGGCAGTGGAGATATCGAGTATAAAGGAAGTCCGTCTGTTGTAAACAAACAAGGCAAGAAGGATTCGATTTCCGGTAAATAGGAAACATCCGGTTATAATAAAAAGCGGGTCAATATGCATGATGTAGTGCACATTGACCCGCTTTTATTTTACACTAGATTGATGCCGGATTAGGATATACTGACATGTTCTCTTTCAGATGGAAAAAATAAGTTAGTGAAATAAAATACGTTTTTAAAGCCATTAAAACATACAGGACTTATCAAACAAACATATCTACGGATTGTTACCATACAAAATTATTTATTATTCACCTGTTAAATAGACCGACTATGACAAATAATTCTTTTGATAAAGGAAAAGTCACGAATGTGGCGGATAAACAACAGACGTCAGAAGCCCCTTTTGTAAGTCTCGAAGAATACCGTGACAAAAGACATTTCAACAATACTCCCGAACCCTCAGCCGAGGCGGTGGAAAAACCGAGCCGTGTACCCGTTTTTGTTGTTCAAAAGCATGAAGCAAGCCATTTTCATTTCGATTTCCGTCTGGAAGTAGAGGGAGTGTTGAAAAGCTGGGTTGTGCCCAAAGGGCCTTCCATGAATCCTGCGGATAAAAGGCTGGCTATACAAGTGGAAGACCATCCATTGAGCTATGCGCACTTTGAAGGAGAGATACCGGCAGGTAATTATGGAGCAGGAACGGTGGAGATATGGGATAGCGGAACATACGCTTACCTTGATAGTGACTGTGACATATCCGCCGCTATTGCACGTGGGGTATTTGAGTTTAAACTGCATGGGCACAAACTCAAAGGGCTGTTCACTCTTGTACGTACCAATATGGATGATAAAAACAATAGTTGGCTGCTGATAAAGAACGACGATGTATTTGCTGTCACTCACATCTATGACGCGAAAGATATTCCTTGTTATGACGAGGTATTTCTGTAATTACCGTCTTTCCTTTATGGCTTGCTAGTACCCGGACGAAATATGCAGTTTTCTAATCATATACAAGGCAGTATAAATTAAAATGTATTATTATTTCATTTGATTCATACTCTTGTACCGCTTTTTTATTGCTTGATTTGATGGTAAAAAATAATATTATTTGCATATCAAACGGATAAAAATGTGACTTTGTGCTTACATGTGTGGATGTTAGGGTAACAAATGGCGATGTTACCATTTTAGATAGAAAACACCCTTAGTTTTTGTTAGAAACCACCTCATGGATAGGCATTGAAAAGTTTATACTTGCATCGGATTTTAATACGTCAGACAACCCTTAGACGTGTTTTACTGAAAGTGTAAAATATTAATTAAATTAATCTGATATTGGTATGAATAATTTTTTCCTGACCTTGTTATTTAGTTTTCAGGTTTTACTTCCTTTGGATGGTGGAGCCAATTTAGCGGACAACAAACAAGCTGTTGATGTGATTTTACCTGATCTGTCCCTGTTGGGGTATGCGCTTCCCGTAGGGGGACTTGGTGTCGGACTGTTTGTCTGTCTGCTTGCATATCTTGCAACAGAGTATAAAATCCGGCTGCAATCTTATGAAAAATTCAAGATTGCGATGAATATTCTTCATTCGATACATACACCATTGATATTGCTAAGAAATCAACTGGAAGATATTAGGACAGCCGGTCTTCCTGAACCGGTTTCCTCAAAGATAGAGGAAATTCTCGGATATACTGAACACATAATAGACTGTAACCAAAGTGTAATAACACTTGATAAAGTTGACGGCTGCATCAAACCCGCAACATCAACAGCCAACTTTGAACTCTCCACATATATCACTTCCATTGTAAACCAATGCCGGCCATATGCGAAAACTCGTCAGGTACGGTTAGCAGTCAACGGATGTCCTGACTGTGTCAGTTGCAGGATAAATGAGAACATCCTGACAGCCGCACTCCAACACCTTTTGAATAAGGTGATTCTGATAACGGATTCGGGCTGTTGCATATCGGTGAATGTGACGCATACTGCTAATGCATGGGAATTGCATATCAGTAATAACATAGTATCGGAAAAGAAAAACGATACTATACTTTCCCTTATATCCGCCCAATTATCCGTATATGTATATCGTGATTTGAAAACAGTAAGAAAGATCGTCCGCTTGCATGGCGGAAAAATGATTGGTTACGGACATGGCAAAGCCGTAACTTTCAGGATTGTTATCCCGACAGATTGCAATTGCCGGAATAAGGCGTGTCCTGTCGTTAACCATCCGACCACTGATGCGAATGGTTGTTCCACCCAATCTTCCCGGACTTATGATAATGAAAAACATTATTCAAAAGGAAAGGACGCCCCACATATCCTACTCGTAATGACAGATAAAATGTTCAGTGGTTATTTGAAAAACTCCTTGTCGAGATATTACCGGATTTCCATTCTTGAGGATCCCGATTTGATAGTACATACCGTCACACGTCAAATTCCTGATACAATTATAATTGATGATAATGTAAACGGCATAAGCGGTGACTCACTTTGTTTTCAGGTTAAGGCTGACAAGATGATAGGGGAGATACCGGTTGTCCTGTTGATAAGGTCTTTTGATAATGAAAGCTATCTTTCTCATTTAGGAAGTGGAGCAGACCGGTTGAAACTGCGGACGGAAAGCATCTGTAAATTCAGGGCGGATATACATATGCTTATAGAGAACCGCATGCTCTTGCGGGAACGGATCAAACTTTTTTTATCAGACGCAATTTCTCCGTTAGTCCCCGTAAAGCAGGATACAGAAAATGCAGATTTGCTGTTTATGGATAAGGTCAATAAAATATTGGAAAAGAATCTCTCGACAGAAAAATATACGATTGATAAACTTAGTGCCGATATAGGGATGAGCCGCACTGCTTTTTACGGGAAAGTGAAAGAAATCATCGGGAAGTCACCGGAAGATTATATCTATTCATTCAAAATGGATAAGGCTCTTAAATTGTTGGCTTCCCAACAGTTCAGTATTTCAGATATTGCAGGTATGCTGGGGTATTGTGATGCCCAATATTTCAGGAAGAAGTTTAAAGAATTTTACCATGTGTGCCCTACGGATTATATAAAGAGTATTATTGGATAAAGGAACGACCCGTTGCACACCGGGGAATGACCTCTTCCTTTAAAAAAACGGGCAACTTCTTAAAAGCCATTTTTTTGTGGCAGTTAAACATTTCGATATACCACTTGTTTTGCGTGTAAACTCTGTAATTTTACCGTAACAAAAAAATAAAGGTATGATAACATCAATAAAACTCATGTTGAATAAGACCAGAAGATTGAACAATGGCAGTTACCCTTTGGTATTTCAGGTGATACATAAAAGAAGAAAGAAGTTGCTATATACGGGCTATCGTATAAAAGAAGAAGCTTTTGACGAGCAGGAAGAAAGGATTGTTGCGAATGGTACGGATTCAGCTTTTTCTGTTAAAGAAATAACGAAGATGAATCGTGAACTGAGGAAGATAAGAAGTACGATTAACGCAAGAATCCGGCAGCTTGAACGGACAACTGATGATTTTACGGTAGAAGATGTCTTGACACCGTGTATTCATAAAAACGTCAAACAGCAATTTTACTTGCTGCGATACATTGATGCACAGATAGAAAGGAAGAAAACTCTGAAAAAAGAAGGGATGGCCGCTGCATACAAGAGTACACGTTCATCGTTAGCCAGGTTTCTGAACAATTCGGATATTCGGATTACGACGATTGATTTACGTTTTGTCCGGCAATATGAAGATTTCTTATACAGCACCGGAGTTACCGGAAATACGGTAAGTTATTACTTACGGAATTTTAGAATTCTGTACAATCAGGCTATCATGGATGGCTGTCATCCTCATGGCGAGTATCCTTTTGTAAAAGCACAGACCCGTCCGGCCAAAACGGTGAAACGTGCCCTGACTCGGGAAAATCTTCTATCTTTGGCAAACCTTATGTTGGAAGATACTCCGGAACTGGAATTTGCCCGTGACTTATACTTGTTCAGTTTCTATGCTCAAGGAATGGCTTTTGTGGATATTGTACTTTTGAAAGAATCCAATATTTGTAATGGTATAATAAGTTATTTCCGCCATAAATCGAAGCAACTGATCCGCATTGCCGTAACCCCTCAAATGCAGAAAATAATGGATAAGTATAAAGTTGAGGGAGAATATATATTCCCCATTCTCAACATACAAGATTCATCAGAATATAAATTGTATCGTTTGGCATTAGGCCGTATCAACCGTCATCTTAGGAGAATCGCCGCTATGACAAATATTAAAGTACCTTTGACTACTTATACTGCAAGACATACCTGGGCTACCCTTGCCCGAGACTGCGGTGCGCCGGTTTCTGTCATTAGTGCAGGCTTGGGACATACTTCGGAAGAGATGACACGCGTTTATTTGAAAGAATTCGATGTGTCCTTGCTCGATAAGGTAAATAGTATGGTTACTAATCTATCTTAGTTGCTGGCTTTTTCTGCATTATAATTCGTAAAAAGAATATATGGCATTAATTTTTTATATATATTTGCACTGTTGTGTTCTATTTCATGATAGAGATGAAATTAAAGCACTCTGTTTATTCAGTGATTAATTTGCTGCAAAGTAAGCCCTTTTTTCCATTATAGCATTTATCAAAAAGTACAATAATTTATTCATTTTGTACAATTCAGGATTTTCTATGTTGAATGACCTCATTATCAGTTTGACAACGTTTCATTAATTGACTTGGGGTACATCCGAAGTGATGTTTGCAGTAACGACTGAAGTAAACTTGCGAGTCAAATCCCAGTTCCTCAACAACATCTTTAATATATATACCGGGCTCTGTCATTTTTTCCAAGATTTGTTGGTTCTTTTGTTTCAGCATCCATTGTTTGGCAGTTATTCCAAATGCCTCGTTAAATTTGGTAAAGAAACGGCTTCTTCCTAGATTAGACAGCGAAACGAGCTGTTCGATATTACTGACTTTGGTGTAGTTGTGCATTATAAAATCTTTGAACTCCATTTCTTTTCCGATAATGGGATAAAACAACATAGCTATTTCTTGTTTTTTATAAAATCCTCGAAGCAGGAAAAAGAATTCCCGTTGCATCAGGTCGTGCAGATGTGAACAGTTCATTTTATTTTCAATGCAGTAGGTCAGCAATTCTAAAAAAGAAGTTAGAGGATATCGAATCTTAACGGGTTCAAATTCATATTCTTTATTCTCGCAAAATGTTGATAGCGACTGAAATAAAAGTTTGTCGCAAGGCCATTCGGGGCTATCAAAAAACATTGATACTATGCTAGCTTTTCCTTTTGTTACTCCTTTGAAATGTGCTGAGCGTGGAATCAATACCATATCCCCGGTATGAAATATTCTGCTATGGAACTGATTACAATTGATTGTAAAATCTCCTTTGAGAAAGAATAACAAATAATTCTTATTTGTATTATCCTCCCCAAATTCAGCATCCTCGGGAAATTCAATGTATTTAAATCCAGTGTTGACAGTTGCCGTATAGTTTTGGCATGAAAGGTGCTCCTCAATATACAGTAGTTCGTTTTGCATAATTTTCGTCTTATAAAATATGGTTATTCAAATTGTTTGGCTTGTATGTTTCAGTATTGTTTCAGTATTTATATTCATAATGAATTAGATGTCAGAGTTTTATTTTAGTTCTTTCTGACTTTGTTCAAAAAATATAATAATGAAACAGTATATATTTATCATATGTCATAATTGATTTATAACTAATGATTTATGATAAATATACTTGTTCCAATCTCTATCATGAAATAGAGATGAAGCAAAGACTCAAACAAAACAAAATATATGAATAGATATATAAAAAGTAAAGCGGGCATACTCTTCTTCATGCTTTTCCTGACAAAAAGCTTATTGGTAAACGCACAAGATATAACTATAAAAACGAACTTGTTGTATGGTGGCATAATGCAAACTCCCAATATAGGTGTGGAATGGGGGATTTCTCCCAAACTGACAATTGATTTATGGGGAGCTTACAATCCGTTTCCAGTGGGCAAAAACGGATATGGAACGAGTAATCGAAAAATGAAGCATTGGTTGGTTCAACCTGAACTTCGGTATTGGTTGTGTGAATCGTTTAACGGACATTTTTTCGGTGTACATGCATTTTACGGACAATATAATATGGGTGGTATCCGTTATCTTGGACTTAGCGATTACCGGCGTCAGGGAAATGTAATAGGAGTAGGGGTGAGTTATGGTTATCAGTGGCTTCTTTCAACACGTTGGAGTTTGGAAGCGACGGTGGGTGTAGGATATGCACACTTTAACTATGATGTGTACCTCTGCAAAGAATGTGGAAAACGAATCAGGAAAGAGAACCGTAATTATTTTGTGCCTACACGCACCGCATTTTCCGTGGTCTACGTAATTAAATAATATAAAAATGAAGAAATATCTTATTGTATTAGTTCTCTGCCTGAATATTACTATTATCTCAGCGCAACATCAATACGAGCAAATTTCCTTTAGCAAGATTACTGCTACCAAAGACAGAAAAGAACAAGTATCACTGAAATTTACCCTATCTGTTCCTTCAAATACTCTTGGTGCAAATGATATATTGACACTTACTCCGGTTTTGGTAGCGAAAGATGGTAGCAGCCAACAGGTTCTTTCTCCCATATATGCCCGTGGACGTATCAGTGAGTTGAGTACCCGTCGAAAACAAGCATCAAGTAGGCATATGAGCGATACTTGCTTCCAGGTTCAAAATAAAGGAAGGCTAGTATATTCTTCTACATTTGTTTATCAGCCCTGGATGCAGACTGCCACTCTTGTGATATGCAGCCGGCTTCGAAACTGTTGCAAAGAACGTGAATTGCCGATTCGTGAATTGTGCACTTGTTCTTTTGCGGAAGAGCTTCCCGTGATACAACCCCATATTGCCGTAACACCGGAACAACCACCAGTCGCTTTGTGTATCACTGAATGTCTGGCGAAAACCGAGTCCTTTGTAGAACCTGTCGAGAAGTATATTCCCCGGCAGAAAAGGGTGGCGGGTGAACAGGAAAAAGCTCAGATTATCTTCTTCAAATGGGATAAGGCGGAGATAGACAGTGAGTACTTTGACAATGCAAAAGTATTGCAACATGTGATAGACGTAACCCGCCAAATATATAATGACCCGGAAGCGGAAATTGTACGTATTGTATTGTTGGGACTTTCGTCTCCTGAAGGACGCTATGAATATAACGTGAAATTGGCGGCAAACCGTAGTAAGGCATTGAAGCAATACATTCTCAACTATCTTTCTCTTCCTGATAGTTGCTTTGAACTGGTGAATGGTGGGGAAGGCTGGGATGAATTGCGTTATCAGGTCGAGGCTTCGGAAATGCCCGGCAAGGATGAATGTCTTCGTATAATAGATAAGATTCCGGTTTTGAAAGGACGTGAAACACGTTTGATGAAATTGGACCAAGGAATACCATACAGGTATATGCAAGAGCATTTCTTTCCGAAACTTCGTCGGGCTGGATATATTAAACTGTATTATCGTAAGAAAATAGCTGAATAATCCAGAATAAACTAGGGATATAGATAATCAATATTAATTTAATTTTTAATGTAACAAAAAATGGGAAGAAACATTTTTTTAGTTAGTGCCTTTACTATGGCAACGTTGGCGTTTACCGCTTGTAGTAATGAAGAGTTACCTGCAGAGGTAACAGGTGATAATGGAAATATCGAAGTGGTGGAAGGTGTGCCTACTTACGCACGATTCACTATCAATATGGATGGTGGAAAGCATACACGTGCTACTGAAGTGGGAACGGCAGAAGAACAGGATGTAAAGAATGTTCATGTATATGTGTTTAATAACGGGGTTTTTGAAGCGTCAACTGCTGCTGACGGTGACGTTATTACGAATAGTAACGGAGTTTTTCATAGCGAAGTACTGAAACTGACTTCCGGTCAGAAAACTATCCTAGTAGTTGCTAATAAAGGCAAAGATTGGTATCCGATACCGGCAGAAGGAACAACACTTTCTGCTTTTCAAGACCAGTTGATGGAGCTGTACACTACTCCAGGGCGTCTCAACCACGGTAATGGGGCAATTGACCGTGTAGGTGAAGGATATAAGAATCTGCAGGGTACGGATAAACCTGCTGATAACGGTTTTTTAATGAGTAATCTGTTGTCTAACTCTAGTTTTACTTTGAAACCAGGTATTTCTCAGGCTGATGCTGAAAAAAATGATTATGGTCAGGCAGATCCTGCTGATTATAATCATTTTGAAATCCCTCTTTATCGTGCGACTGCTAAATTGCAGACTACTTATAAAGATCAGGATGCATTGGTTTACAAGGCAGCGCAAGGCGATAATTTGTCGAACTTAGTAGTAGTTGGCACTCTGACGGAACCATTTTTTACTGTTCGCAATTTACCGAAACATGTGTATCTTTTCCAGCATGGAAGTGTGGACAGTCCATTGCTGACCCCATTATACAATAAAACAAATACTGCTTCAGATTGGGAAGGCTTGAAAATTTTCGATGAGGTGAATACACCGGATCTTAAAGTTGTAGAAGAAAGTAGTACAGCCAATAGTCTGTATATACCGGAGAGTGCCAATGCAATACCAACTATTGGAAATACCTCTTATATACTTGTGAAAGGAGTCTTTGTACCAAACAACAAACTTGTAATTACAGATGTGGATGGTTATGGAAATTATGTGTATGGATTTAAGGACAGTTCGAACCCGATCAAGGTGTTTACTTATTCTCCTGAATGGGGACCTGAGGTTTATGCTGTACCTGATGGTATCAGTGATGAGGGAGAACGCCTGAAACATGGTATGAATACTACATTAAAAACTTATCTAGTCAGAATGGGCTTGAAGCAATATATCAATAGTAGTGAAGATGCTCCTGTATATGATGGTATCATAGGTGCTAACGTTTATTATAGTATAACTTCTGGTAATAAGATTGGCATTTACAATACGCTGGTTATCTCTAAGAATACTGAGAGAGCTGATAAAGGCTTTGATAAAGTAGTTGTGGAAACAGTGAAATATCTGCAATACAATGATGGAATAACTTATTATCGTATTAATATACAGGATAATACATATCAGGAAAATCATAATTTATATTATTCTGTTACCCGTAATAATATGTATAAGGTAAATGTGAAATCAATCTCTGGCATTGGCTACCCGAACGAAGGAGATGTCACAGTGGATCCGGAAACACCGATCAGCCAGAAAACTTATATGCAGGTTCATATTTCCGTTGAAAAATGGAAAGTGATAGATCAGGATGCTGATTTGAACTAATAATAGAATATAAAAGAAGTTTCTTCTCCGGGTAGTACTACCCGGAGAAAAAACTTCTCAAAATCATAAATCAAGAAATAATATGCATTTCAAACTTACAATATTGTACCGGTATGCCGGAGTAGTTGTACTCACATGGATATTTTCATGGCTTGTTGCGGGATGTGTAAAAGAGGATTTTTCCGGTTGCCCTACAGGTTCTTATTCCATTGCATTTGAGTACATAAACCATACCGATGCAGAGCATCCCAACCGTTTTTGCACCGATGTACATAGGGTTGATTTATATGTGTTCGATTCAACCGGATATTTTGTGAAATGCATTACCAATAGCGGAACTCCTTTTGTAGAGGACTTTCATGTTGAACCGGAGCTTTCTGAGGGAAGCTATACATTGGTAGCTTGGGGAAATATATCTGATGAAGTAATAATGAAACCAGCTTTTGTGAGTGGAAAAACAACTCTTGGAGAATGTTTACTCTCACTAAAGGCTATTGAAAATCAAAGTGTAAATAAGAAACTGACTTCAGTCTTTCATGCAATCAAGGAAGTTACAGTGGATGGTTTCACTGATAAAACTGATGTTCTTTCATTTACAAAAAATGAAAATCGGTTGAATCTTACGGTGAAATGGTTTGATAAAAGTGGTATACCTTGTATTCACTGCTGTGCGGATGGTGTACGTACCCGCGTGGTTGACCCCAAAGGGGCAACTTATAAATTTGACAATACTGTAGTTGCTTCGGGCAACGAACTGACATATTATCCATATCAAAGCACAAACAATGAGACACAGAATCAACTGGCGGGGGTATTTTCTTTGATGCGCTTGGTGGAAGGAGAAAAACTGACGTTATTGATAGAACGTTCGATGCAAGACGGCACAATAAAAGAACTTTATCATACTGATTTAATCGGACTTATCCAGAACCATCCATATACTCGTGTGCAATCAGAACTCGACCGGCAGGATGTTTATGGAATAGAAATATCACTTATCGATGATTTGGATGGTGATACGGATACTTATATGCAAGCAGCTATTACCGTAGCTGGGTGGAAAATCATATTGCAGGATGCGGAAATGTAATACTTTATAATTGAGAGAGAATATGAGATTAAAATTGATCTATAAATATAGCTTCGTTACAACATTATTATATTTAATTACTGCTTGTACCAATGGGTTAGAAGACTCCTCCGGTGACAACAATTGGGGAGAAGGGCAAGAAGTTCCTGTCAGCATAATGCCGAAACTTGCTGTAGGGGATGAGAATGACGTATCACAATTGCGTGTTATCATTTTCTCGGCGCGTACTCCCAATCCCTATGGCTCTAAAGTTTTAGTCAGTAATCAACTGATAGAAAAAAAAGGAGATTATACTGCCATTACCTATATCGGATACAACGACATTTATGTGATAGGAAATGAGCCGGTAGATCTTTCCGGAGTAAAGAGTCCTGAAGATTTGAAGAAGATTCAGATGGATACGGAAAGTAGCCTGAGTGCCTCTAAATTTGTGTTTTTCAGACAATTGCTTAATGTGAATGTACGGAGTAAAGATGAAATATATCTGGAAGGTGAGTCCGTTCCGGTTTCGAAACTAGAAATAAAGTTGCAACGTGTGATTGCCAAGTTAAGTGTTAAATTTGATCTTAGCACAGAAATTTATAAGGATTCAACACCTACAGGCGAATATGTCAATTTTGAATCTATGGAGTTACTTTGTATCCCGAAGTACAGTTATTTGATTCCTGGAAAATATAAGATAAAGAACGGTTTTTTGGATAGTCATGTTTTCTCATTGAACAATAGCAGTACAGCAGAGAAGCATTTCACGTGGTCGTCCGGTGAGATATACTTGCCGGAATATTTACCGGAAGATGGCGATAATTACAAGATGGTGCTACATATAAAAGGGACATCAAAAGGAATCACTCATAGATATACTCTACCGATTGGTGACGCGATGAACTCCGTTGCTTCCCATTCTACAGATTGGAATATAACCCGCAACAGGCATTATGATTTGAAGATTAAAGCAATCACTGGTGATGGGGAGGAGTCTCTTGAAGTTAAAGCCAATGTTGCCGGATGGTCGGCGATTAGTGTTCCAATAGATATTACGGGAGGTAGTTTTCTGGCTGTCAATAAACGGACTGTTGATATAAAGTCTTTACGTTTTTATACATATGTACGTTTTGCTTGTAACGATACGGTTGAAGTGAAACTTCCTGATGGGGTGGAATTCGGTAATCAACTGCAAATGAAAATAGAATATGATGATGCGACTAAGAAAAGTGGGCGTGTCGGTTTCTGCCGCGGAAATTGGAATACAGGTAACGATATTAAGTATGAGACTACATTGAAATCGGGAAGCGCATCTGTTAAACTTTATTTGCAACTTTTTAAATCAGAAGTAGTTGATGGTGGTGGTAATGGCTTTACCAGTTGGGCTGATGCGATGGGATATTCAGACGAGGCAAATGACACTCATGTCGGCGTTTACTATAGTGATAGGCTTTATAAAAAGGCTATAGGTGAGACAGGATGTAGGGCATATTGCCCTAAAGGTGTTGACCCGAATGATCCAATAAGAGGGAAAGGATGTTGGAGATTGGCTACCATACGTGAAAATTGGACACTTAATTCTTCTAAGGAAGCATGGTGTATAGAAGAATTTTCTGCTGGACAGGCATATATAAGTTCTGGAACGGATATAATGATAAATAATTATAAAAACTATAGTAACTATTACTATAACTGCGCTCTTGATATCCGGCCTCCTGAAATTTCAGATTTTATTGTTTCAAGTGAAGATATGACTGATATTGACAAAACTCAGCTAACTTCAATTTGTAAGAACTTGCCAGGTGGAGAATGGCGGTTGCCGACAGGGGAAGAAATGAAGTATATCTTCTTAAATGCCGGAACTAATGGACTTCCTAGTAATTTCTTTTCTGACAGTTATTGGGGAAGGAATATAGAACCATTTCAGGATGAAATATTCATAGTAGCAACTATGAACGATCAGGATGGAAGTTCTACGACAGATGAATTGCGAAATAAAAAACATGCAGTGCGTTGTGTAAAATCACGTTATTAAGAAAAAGGATAGATATGATAGTAAAAGGAAAATATATTCAATTAGTTCTATTTGTCTTGCTTTTCTTTCTGGGGGCTTGCGATAGTGATATGTCGGATATCAATGGAATAATAGGAACAACGAACGCTCAGGAACAAATGATCTTGAGATTGAATGTGCAACAGGAATCTGTAATACAAACACGGGGAACAGGTAGCCCTGCTGATGAAGACAAAATAGGAAGCGTGGATTTACTGATATTCGACAATAACGGAAAAAATGTTTGTCATCAGCATCTAATACTAGAATGGACAGGAAAGGAGTATAAGACTACGGTGAATATTCCTTCAGCCACGGGAAAACATACATTATATCTGATAGCTAATTATCAGATGCAACAAGGTACAATAAAAACCTTGCAACAGTTGAAGAATAAAATATGTGAGAGTGCGGAAGCATTTATAAAACCACCTTTTGCAATGGCTACCAAAGGTATAGAGCTTTCATCTCTTAGTATGATAACCGTTCGTGATGCCATGGGAAATGACGGCTTTAATTTGAAACGGAACGTAGCGAAATTTAGTGTGAAGTCGATGGATAATGACTTTAAATTGATTTCAACAGAGTGGATAGGTTGCCCTACGAAGGCAGCAGTATTGACAGATGTGGATTACACTAGTTCGTCTACTAAGTCTGGCAGTAATCAAGTTCCATCAGACTTTATTTATCTATATCAGATTCAGGATATGGGCTCAGATGCACATAAAGGTTTCTACGTAGTTGTACATGGAGAATATACTACGGTGGATGGAGTGAAAAAAGAAGGATACTATAAACTTCGCTTGTATACGCTGGATGAAAAATCAGGAAAAAAAGTCCCGTTAACTTCAATTGTAGGTAATAGTTATTACAAACTGGAGATCCGGCGTGTTACGGGATTTGGTGCTAGTTCATTGGAGAATGCTGAAAAAAACGGATTTACTAATGCTATGGAAGCATTAATGATATTGGAGTATAGCGGTGCACATGATTATCAGGAGTATTATTTGCGGAATGGTTATCAAATGGGATTTGAAAATTCCCATTGGGTTATATATAGTAGTGAAGCCATGAATTCTTTTAGCTTAGGGTATTTTTACCGATGTATCCGAGATGAATCATTGAAAGATTATACTGTATTTGATCCGGATTACCCCAATCGTCAGCGTGGAGTGATAACAGTGAAAACTAATGGGAAAGAAATAATAACAGGGGAAACAGTTTGTAAGGATTCCCCAGACAAGCCTGTCGAGATGGAATTAGTTTTTACTGATCCAGAGAAAGCTGCGGGTACAGAATACACATTCACGAGTATTATCCAATATGGTGTTTTACAGAGAACGGTAACTGTTGAACGCTATCCCTCTGTCAGGCATTCATATACAGTGCTTCCTATAGAATATGCGAATTCAGGAGAAGTGGAGGGTTCACTTAAATGGATCGGGATAGCTAAACAACGGTACGAAGGAGCTACTCTTTACCAACAATTAGAGTTAAACTCCGACAATGAGAATCTCTTTGTTCATGTGTTGAAAAATGATACCGGTAAAGTACGTGAAGGAAAGGTACGTTTGTTTGGTAGGAATGGTTATTTCGAACTTAATATACATCAGGAAGGTAATTGAAATGACAAGAATAATAAAAAAAAGAAGGATGAATGCATTAGATGTTATTTGGGAAAAAGAATGCTGTAATGAAGGTTCTATTTATTTGTATTGCCTGGAGAATTCATGGCGGGCATTCGGACATTCCGCCTTTTATCTGTCTTTGCTTTATCCGGGACTGGAAGTTGTGAAATGTGACAACCGGGATATTACAAAGATTTGCGCATGTATTTCGTATGATTATCTGATGGAAATCTTTGAAGTGAACCAGATCTATGTAGGGAATGAATATATAGAGATGAAGGCGCCAGAAAGAGTTTGTTGTGAAGAAGATGAGTATATCAAATGGTGTAATCAGTTGTTTGGTCGTGTGGAGTGGAAAAAATGAAAGTACTGTACTTTTTGAGATTAGTGATACGCCTTCAATATGTGAAGTCTGTTCATATTGCTTCAGGAGTATTTCTGTGTTTGTGTAACTGTACTGTAGGTTCTGGTAGGCCTGATGTTGTGGTAGAACAACAAAAGGATAATATATTAATAGAGCACTTCTGGGATACGTATGATTTTACGGATACTGTTCGGGTAAACAGACTGAAAGTTACTGAAAAGATATTGGTGGATTATCTTATCCAGTTGTCTAGACAGACAGAGGAGAAGGCTTGCGAAAGTGTTCGGAAGTTGGTAGCAAAAAGCAAAGCCGATGATTCTGTAAATCGTTGGCTTCTGCAACGGTTAGAACATCATTTGTACGAACCGGACTCACCGCTACGGAATGATAATTATTATATTTCAGTATTGGAGGAAGCATTGATTTCCGGACATTTGAATGGAATGATGCGTGTACGTCCTCTATATCAATTAAAGATGCTTAAAAAGAATCGGGTGGGAGATATAGCTGCTGATTTTAGTTTCACTCTTCCTGCCGGAGAAGTTCAGAATCTATGGGATATTTCTACCGAATATACATTATTACTGTTCTACGATCCGGATTGCATGCATTGCCGGAACGATATACAGCAACTGTCCGATTCTCCGGCAATAAACACTTTGCTGCAACATTGTGAATCGGCTTCACCACAACTGGCTTTGGTCGCGATTTGTACGGAAAGTGATAAGGATATGTGGAGAGAATACCAAAAAACTCTTCCTTCCACATGGATAAACGGTTATGATGCCAGGAGAGTATTGATTGAAAAAGAACTCTATTTTTTGCGTTCTCTTCCTTCGATATATTTATTAGGTGAGGGCAAGCAGGTATTATTGAAAGAGCCGTCATCAATAAGTGAAGTTACTAATTATTTAATGAATATAATGAATATTAGCTGCTGTGAAGCACCTCATTTCCCCAAAGGTTCATATCCCCTTCCATTGTCCGAAGATTCGGACTGATGGTTCATGAACCTGTTAACTGCCTGTGAAGGTGGGCTATTGTTTGTTTTGTTTGTGCATCTTCTTTCCGGTGAGAAAAGGAGATGCACTTTTTTTAATGCATCATTGAATGATTTTTATCTATATTTCATATAAAATACATATAAATATAGTATCTTTGTGAAAATATTAAAGATGTTCGAGCTTATATTATTCATTATATATGTTCCGATATCGGTGACCAGTTAAACTGGGGTGGTTACTCTGTTGTGATAATCGGAATGTAGACACCTCGAATTATGCAAATAACACAAAAGTGTACACTTTTGGATGAATGTTTTATGTATTTCGAAGCCTGGAATTTGAAGTTTATGCTATTAGTCATGTTTGCGGACAGATATTGTTCTCTTAGACATGAATACAATTTGCCATCTTCGCGATTATATGGACATTTGCAAAGTGGAACTTACAAACAGTATTAGGGATAATGATTTTATATAACAGTCGTTTGGCGAAGTGTTTTCTCAGTAAGAAGAAACATTCTTTTATGATATTTGGTTTCTGTTTTACTCGCTATAAATATTTGGAAATCTGGGAAGAAATGGAAAACCGGATTCATTTAAGACAATATACAGAGTGTTTCTTTCTCACGTTATTGCCGGCTTTGGGATTGTCCTTGTGGCTTTCGTGGTGGTTTATGTTAATACCTTTGTGTACATATCATTTTCTTTATTGGTGGGAAAGGATGATCAGGCATCATTCTATCTTTGACTGGGAAGCGAAGAAGCATTGTGGAGATACGCTTTATCTGAGGAAAAGAAAATCCTATAGCTGGACGAAAGCATACTGCAAGAAAAAACTGCCTGCATCGAGATGGGCGGATTAAAGATATGGTCTTAACCGACCGGCTGCCTGTGAAGGTCGCTCTATTGTTTGTTTTGTTTGTGTTTTGTGCACCTTTTTCTTTTATAGAAAAAAGGTGCACTCTTTTTTATGGATATATGACAGATAAAACATACATTTGGCGAAAAAAAGAGAATGGGTGAAAAAGCATCAATGTGGAATCTTTGGCATGGCTGTCACAAACTGAGTGAGGGGTGCCGTCATTGCTATGTGTACCGTACGGATGGTAAATATGGGAAGGATAGTTCGGTCGTGACAAAGACGGAAAAGTTTGATCTGCCTTTGCAACAGAAAAAGAATGGGACGTATAAGATTCCGTCAGGTAATTTGGTCTATACTTGTTTTACTTCTGATTTTCTGATAGAGGATGCCGACGAATGGCGCACTGAAGCATGGGAGATGATGCGGATACGACAAGATCTCCGTTTCCTTTTTATTACCAAGCGAATTGACAGATTACAGCAATGTCTGCCCGCCGATTGGGGAGAGGGGTATGATAATGTGACGATTTGCTGCACAATGGAGAATCAGGATAGAGTGGATTATCGTCTGCCTATTTATAAGGCAATTCCTATTAAACATAAAATCATTATCTGTGAGCCGCTTCTTAGTCGGATTGACTTTAGGGGAGAACTGGGAGATTGGGTGGAACAAGTCGTTGCCGGAGGAGAATCGGGAAAAGAAGCCCGTGTGTGTGATTATGACTGGGTGTTGGATATTCGACGACAGTGTGTGGAAGCGAATGTCGGCTTTTGGTTCAAGCAGACAGGCAGTTATTTGCTGAAAGACGGACACGAATATAAAGTTGCCCGCCAGTTTCAACATTCGCAGGCACGAAAGGCGGAACTGAATTATACTCCTGAAAAATAGCGGATCATTCTTTTCGGATACAGTTTAAGAAAAGCGGGGATTGTCGGGCAGGACAGTCTTCGCTTTTGTTTTGTTGAGTACAAAATGTGGATAATCACGTCTTTTTATAAAGATGTTGTGTAAATTTTAAATTATCCATATTAATGAAACAGATAAAGCTGTTATTTCTTTTAGCTTCCGCCACCGTTACGGGAGCATTTGCGCAAAGTAACGGACTGACGGATATGAGTCAGAGCCGTTTTGCAAAAATGGCGAATACCGGAGTCAATGCAGTACAATGGACAAACGGATTTTGGGGAGATCGTTTTAATGTGTTCAGTCATACTTCTTTGCAGAGTATGTGGAACACCTGGAATACACCGGAAGTTTCTCATGGCTTCCGTAATTTTGAAATTGCTGCCGGTGTGTGCAAAGGGGAGCATTGGGGGCCACCGTTTCATGACGGAGATATGTATAAGTGGATGGAAGGAGTAGCTTCTGTCTATGCCGTCAATAAAGATCCTGAGCTGGATAATTTAATGGATAACTTTATTGCTTGCGTCATAAAAGCCCAACGTGCAGATGGTTACATACATACCCCTGTTATCATTGAAGAACTGAATAAAGGGATTGATTCTCATGCATTGGACGATCAGCACAAGCAGACTGTGATTGGTACGAAAGTAGGTGCGGAAGACGAGAAGGGGGCTTTTGCCAATCGCTTGAACTTTGAAACTTATAATTTGGGACACCTGATGATGGCGGGTATCGTCCATCATCGTGCCACCGGAAAAACAACTCTCTTCGATGCTGCTGTAAAAGCAACGGATTTCCTTTGTCACTTTTACGAAACAGCCTCTGCCGAACTGGCTCGTAATGCCATTTGCCCTTCTCATTATATGGGCGTAGTCGAAATGTATCGCGCTACCGGAAATCCCCGTTATCTTGAACTTTCAAAGAACCTGATTGATATTCGCGGTATGGTGGAGAATGGTACGGATGATAATCAGGATCGTATTCCTTTCCGTGAGCAGTATCGCGCGATGGGGCATGCCGTACGTGCCAATTATCTGTATGCAGGTGTAGCGGATGTATATGCAGAGACAGGCGAACAGCAGTTAATGAAAAACCTGACCAGCATTTGGAATGATATTGTCACCCGCAAAATGTATGTGACCGGAGCCTGCGGAGCGCTTTATGATGGTACCTCGCCTGATGGTACTTGTTATGAACCGGACAGTATTCAGAAAGTACACCAGAGTTATGGGCGTCCTTACCAGTTGCCCAATAGTACTGCGCATAATGAAACATGTGCCAATATCGGCAATATGCTGTTCAACTGGCGTATGCTGGAAGTGACGGGAGATGCGAAATATGCTGAACTGGTAGAGACTTGCCTTTATAATAGTGTGCTGAGCGGAATTAGTCTGGATGGTAAGAAGTATTTCTATACGAATCCGTTGCGTATCAGTGCCGATCTGCCTTATACACTTCGTTGGCCGAAAGAACGGACGGAATATATCAGTTGTTTCTGCTGTCCGCCCAATACATTGCGCACACTTTGCCAGGCGCAGAATTATGCTTATACATTGGGAACTGAAGGAATCTATTGCAATCTGTATGGTGCAAATACATTGACTACAACTTGGAAAGATAAAGGAGAAATTGCCTTGACACAGGAAACGGATTATCCATGGGATGGGACTGTACGTGTGACATTGGATAAAGTTCCGCGGAAGGCAGGCGCTTTCTCTCTTTTTCTGCGTATTCCCGAATGGTGTGAGAAAGCCACACTTACAGTAAACGGACAGGCGATGCAGATACATGCAAAAGCGAATACATACGCGGAAGTGAATCGTACATGGAAGAAGGGAGACGTGGTGGAGTTGATAATGGATATGCCTGTACGTTTGCTCGAAGCCCATCCGTTGGCAGAGGAAATTCGTAATCAGGTAGTAGTGAAGCGTGGTCCGTTGGTTTACTGTCTGGAAAGTATGGATATAACTGATGGAGAAAAGATTGATAATGTCCTCATTCCTGCGGATATTAAACTGACGCCCAAGAAAATCAGTATCGAAGGCAGTCTGATTGTCGCACTTGAAGGGACGGCACGTTTGGCGTCTGCTCCTTCTTGGGAAGGCGTGCTTTATCGTCCGGTCGTTCAAGCGGAAAAGACAGTGGATATTCGTTTGATTCCCTATTATGCCTGGGGAAACAGAGGAAAAGGAGAAATGACTGTTTGGATGCCATTGGCTAGATAATCCTCTTATACAGAAAAGAAAGAAGAACTATGAGAAAGTTATTTTTAACGACTATATGTCTGTTGTGCACTTATCTGTTGTCAGCGGGTGAGATATGGATTTCAACTCTGGGTAATGATTTGAACGACGGTACTCGTCAATCTCCGAAAGCGACTCTGACTTCTGCTTTACGACAAGCACGTGAGTGGCGCAGGATAGGAGATGAGCGTGTCCGGGGAGGAATCACGATCTATATGGAAGGAGGAACGTATGCTCTTTATGAGCCGGTGTTTATCCGGCCTGAAGATAGTGGGACGAAAGAGTCTCCGACTGTAATTCGTGCCGCAGCCGATAAAAAGGTTATATTGAGCGGTGGTATCCGTATTAACGGTTGGAAGAAACAAGGAAAATTGTGGGTGGCAGATGTCCCGGCATTTAATGGACGACCGTTGGATTTCCGTCAGTTATGGGTGAATGGAGAAAAGGCTGTTCGTGCACGGGATGTGGAAGATTTCGAGAAGATGAATCGCATTTGCAGTGTAGATGAGAAGAACGAAATTCTTTATGTTCCTGCGGTTGCGATGCGTAAACTCGTAGACAGCAAAGGGAATTTGAAGGCCGAATATGCTGAAATGGTACTTCATCAAATGTGGTGTGTTGCCAATCTCCGCATTCGTTCTGTTGAAATGCAGGGAGATAGTGCGGCGATACGTTTTCATCAGCCGGAAAGCCGGATTCAGTTCGAGCATCCCTGGCCGCGACCGATGGTGACATCGGACGGACATAACTCCGCTTTTTATCTGACAAATGCCCGTGAACTGTTGGATGTACCGGGAGAATGGTACCATGATATAGACACCCGTAAGGTTTATTATTATCCACGGGAAGGGGAGAAGATGCAGGATGCGGGTACAGAAGTGATAGTACCTGCCGTTGAAACATTGGTGCAGATAGAAGGGACACTAGACCGTCCCGTCTCTAATATCCGTTTTGAGAAGATTACTTTTTCTTATACTACTTGGATGCGTCCGTCAGAGAAAGGGCATGTACCACTTCAGGCAGGAATGTACTTGACAGATGGATACCGTATCGACCCTAAGATGCAACGGGATTATTTGAATCATCAACTGGATAATCAAGGATGGCTAGGACGTCCCGCAGCGGCTGTTAGTGTAATAGCTGCGAATCAGATTGATTTTGAGCGTTGCCGTTTTGAACATTTAGGTTCTACGGGGTTGGATTATGAAGAAGCTGTTCAGGGTGGTGTTGTTTGCGGTTGCCTTTTCCGTGACATTGCGGGGAATGGTTTACTGGCCGGCAGTTTTTCTCCGGCTGCCCATGAAACGCATTTGCCTTATGAGCCTGCTGACAGTCGGGAAGTATGTGCATATCAGAAAATCAATAATTGCTATTTTACAGAAGTTGGTAATGAAGACTGGGGATGTCTCGCTATTGCGGCAGGATATGTGAGAGATATACATATAGAGCATAACGAGATTTGTGAAGTTCCTTATAGTGGTATTAGTCTGGGTTGGGGATGGACGCAGACCGTAAACTGTATGCGCAATAACCATGTACATGCTAATCTGATTCATCATTATGCAAAGCATATGTATGATGTAGCCGGGATTTATACGCTTGGCTCTCAACCTAAAAGCTATGTGACAGAGAATTGTGTTCATAGTATTTATAAACCAAGTTATGTGCACGACCCGAATCATTGGTTTTATCTTTATACGGATGAAGGCTCTTCTTTTATCACTGTTCGCGATAACTGGACGGAAGAGGAGAAGTATTTGCAAAATGCCAACGGCCCCGGCAATGTATGGGAGAATAATGGCTTGAAAGTGGATACTGCTATTCGTGAACGTGCAGGGTTGGAGAGTGAATATAAGGATTTGCTGAATCTTAGGTAGGAACAAACAGATAACTTTAGTACGATAGCCGGTTCGTTCCACCTAGGTCGAACGAAAGGATAACCAAGGTCGGACGAAAGGGAAACCCAGGTGGAACTAAACAACAACAGCTGTGGAACGAATTATTTCTTATAACGCAGTTGTTAGCAATAGAAAGAACAATGGAAAAGAAATATAAGATATTACTAGCTGCCTTGTCTTTGGCAAGCAGCACATTTGCACAAACCTGGATATGGTATCCGGGAGATTACGAAATTTGGTTAGGCAACCAAATGAACAACAGACGTACGGAACGTGGTGCGTTTTTCCCCCCTTTTTGGAAGACAGATAGTCACTATGTAGTCGTAGAGTTCAGCAAACAACTGAATCTCGCTGAACCGGAAGAAATATTCATTGCTGCCGAGGGAAAATACAGTGTTAAACTGGACGGAAAACTCCAGTTCGGTATTCCGGAAACGATGACACTTCCTGCCGGTAAGCACAACTTGAATATAAAGGTTTGGAATCAGTCTACACCACCTGCAATCTACGTAAAAGGAAAAACAGTAAACTCTGATTCTTCCTGGCGGGTGACCTATGAAGATAAAGAATGGATTGACGAAAGCGGTAAAGCTAGTGACACATCTGCCACTATTTATATGGATGCCGGATGCTGGAACTTTGACGGAGCCACCCAACGTCCTTCACAGTTTAAATTAATGCGTGAACCGCATCACCCCGTCTCTAAAGCAGAACAACCCGAAGGCGGTATTCTGTATGACTTCGGAAAAGAAACTTTCGGATATATCACCCTGAAGAATCTTTCAGGAAAAGGCACTATTGAAATCTATTATGGTGAAAGCCCGGAAGAAGCCAAAGACAAAGCGTCTTGTGAAACCTTGGATAAATTTCTATTAGAAAAGGGGCAAATAACGGACCTTGCCATACGCAGTACATCTCCCTTGAATGATTCTGATAATGAATATACATTAGAGAATAGCAAGGCTTTCCGTTATGTCTATATCACCCACGAACCGGGAGTGACAATCGGTGATGTCTCCATGCAATATGAATATCTTCCCGAAGAATATCGTGGCAGTTTCCGTTGTAATGATGAAGAACTGAACCGGATTTGGGAAGTGGGAGCCTATACGATGCATCTCACCACCCGTGAGTTTTTCATTGACGGTATCAAGCGTGACCGTTGGGTATGGAGCGGTGATGCCATCCAAAGTTATCTGATGAATTACTATCTTTTCTTCGATAATGAATCAGTGAAACGCACTATTTGGCTGCTTCGTGGTAAAGACCCCGTGACGAGTCATAGTAATACAATCATGGATTATACATTCTATTGGTTCCTTAGCGTATACGATTATTATATGTATAGCGGTGACCGTCATTTTGTAACCCAACTCTATCCGCGTATGCAGACGATGATGGACTACGTACTGGGACGTACCAATAAGAATGGCATGGTGGAAGGAATGACCGGTGACTGGGTATTTGTAGATTGGGCGGACGGCTATCTGGATAAGAAGGGTGAACTTTCCTTTGAACAAGTTCTTTTCTGCAGAAGCCTTGAAACAATGGCCTTGTGTGCAGACTTGGTCGGAGATGCGGATAGTAAACAGAAATACGAAAAACTGGCTGATGCTTTGAAAGCAAAGTTGGAACCAACTTTTTGGAATGACCAAAAACAAGCCTTTGTACATAATTGTGTGAATGGTCAGCAAAGTGATGCAGTGACCCGCTATGCAAATATGTTTTCCGTATTCTTTCAATACTTGGATGCTAAGAAGCAACAAGCTATTAAAAACTCTGTTCTCCTGAACGATAGTATATTGAAAATAACAACCCCCTATATGCGCTTTTACGAACTGGAAGCCCTCTGCGCACTTGGTGAACAAGAGGCGGTAATGAAAGAAATGAAAGCCTATTGGGGTGGAATGTTGAAAGAAGGTGCAACCTCTTTTTGGGAGAAATACAACCCCGAAGAAACCGGAACGCAGCATCTTGCCATGTATGGCCGTCCTTACGGAAAAAGTCTCTGTCATGCCTGGGGAGCTAGTCCTATCTATCTGTTAGGCAAATATTACTTGGGAGTAAAACCTGTAAAAGAAGGATATAAGGAATTCTCCATTGCTCCTGTATTGGGAGGATTGAAATGGATGGAAGGCACCGTGCCCACTCCGAATGGAGACATCCATATCTATATGGACAAGAAAACAATCAAAGTAAAGGCAACGGAAGGCAAAGGCTACCTTACCATTAAGAGCAGTCGTCAACCGAAAGCCAACATAGGAACAGCAGAAAAAGTATCTGAGAATACATGGCGTCTTTGGATTGATTCGCCGGAAGAAAGAATTATTACCTATCGTTTGTAATCTATTTGTTAATTAGTTAGTGGATGGAGTCCTTGATTGATAATTCCTCATTAGAAAAGGGGAATTGTTAATCGGGGACTTTTTTCGTATAGAATATCTGTTGACTGGAAAAAATAGACCTATTAATTTATAGAATCTCCAAACAATTCCTATCTTTGCTACAACAAGCTATTTATGATTATGGCAAAAGTAAAAGAACCTTCAACAACTTATTATTCCAAACCTGTATTTAAGGCTAAGAAAGCGAAGCTTGTTGAACGGATAAAAAAAGAAACAAATCCTGAAAAAATAGAGCAATGTCTTGAAATTTTAGGTGAAGATTCAGAATATAATGAAGCATATTTTGAGTCTTTGATTAACGATGTCAGTTTGAAAGATGCACCTATGCCGGGTATTGTAACTTCGGACGAAGAATTAGATAATAGAATCAAGGCTTCCGAAGCCAGTGGATTAGTTGATGATGCGGAAGTTAATGCTTTTTTCAAATGGATGTTCTCAAAGTAAAATGGAATAAATCTGCTTTTCGGTTGTTTGTGCAGATTGTAAACTGGTATTCATGTAATGTAGGACAAAAAGCAGCTATAAATGTGACACAAGATTTTTTTAATGCAATTCATCATATAAGTCTGCATCCGGAAATTGGTATGTTCGATAAAAAAAGGAGTACTTCTACCAAAATTTACAGAAGTTTTCTAATACATCCCAAATATCGTATGATTTATAGACAGACGAAGACGACCATCAGAATTGTGGATATAGTCTGTAATCAGATGAATCCATCTTTGTAACTTGATAAATTAGCCTTTAATCTTTTTGGAAAAATAACTAATAGAATCTAGGAGATGCTAGACAAGACAGCTCGATATACTGATACAGATGATGAAAAACTCTTTGCCTTGATAGAACAAGGTGATGAAAGAGCTTTCACCCAAGCTTATGAAAGATATCATAAACTATTGTATGTATTAGCTTACCGTTATTTAATGAGTTCCGATATGGCAGAAGATGTAGTGCAGCACGTCTTTACCCGTTTGTGGGAATTCCGCTCGGAATTACGTGTGGGAATCAGCCTGAAAAACTACCTCTTTACAATGACGAAAAATCATGTCCTGAACTTGATTCGCAATGAAAATAGCGCTATTGCGAAGAACTACGAAATGGCACAATCTGCTTCACCTTATGAAGATAATCTGATAGAAAATTTGGAGAAGAAAGAGTTAATGTCCAGTTTTTATAAAGCCGTGGATATGCTTCCTGCGCAAAAAAGGGATATTTGCTTGATGAAAGTCCAGGAAGAACTGACGAATCAGGAGATAGCGGAACGGATGAACTTATCCATAAATACTATCAAGACACATTATTCGGAAGCACTGAAACTTCTCCGTATCCATTTAAGCAAGATGTTAATAATTGTTGTATTCACCACTCTGATGACCGTCTTGAGTGTCCATTTAATAAAGTGATAAAGATGAACAGACCTACTGATAAACAAAT
>OGJZ01000229.1_pt1 | contig 71345 bp, 46 predicted proteins | sample 1572321 | NCBI WGS metagenome assembly OGJZ01 (sample SAMEA2582086, study PRJEB24529) | metagenome | biome: Human gut stool | place: China | collected 2011 | reverse complement strand
AGCTGATAGCTTCGTTACGATATACACGTCCCGGACAGATGATGCGGATAGGAGGTTTTGAAGTTTCCATGACACGAGTCTGCACAGAAGAAGTATGCGTACGCAATACTACATCCGGGTGAGCTTCGATAAAGAAAGTATCCTGCATGTCGCGTGCCGGATGGTCTTCGGCAAAGTTCAACGCCGAGAATACATGCCAGTCGTCTTCGATTTCAGGGCCTTCAGCGATGCTGAATCCCAGACGGGCAAAAATATCAATGACTTCGTTCTTTACAATGGTAAGCGGGTGGCGTGTACCCAGTTCTACGGGATAAGCCGAACGCGTCAAATCCAGTCCGTCGCAACCGTTGTCCTGACTTTCAAACTGCTCTTTCAGCGCGTTGATTTTATCCTGCGCCTTTGTTTTCAGTTCATTCAGTCTCATGCCGACTTCCTTTTTCTGTTCGGCGGCTACGTTACGGAAATCCGCCATTAAGTCGTTAATGGCTCCCTTCTTGCTAAGGTATTTGATGCGGAGAGCTTCGAGTTCTTCGGCATTGGAGGCGTGCAAGGCTTCCACCTCTTTCAGAAGTTGTTCAATCTTAGCTATCATATTCTTGATATATTGTTATTCAGTTTCTTAGTAAAAACCTTGCAAAGATATAATATTTATTTCAGTTGGTGAAATCTATATAGACGTTTTTATAGAGCAGCTTACTTTAGGTTCGGATTTAAAATTGCGTCCTCGTAAGGATAGGGGACATACATTTTGCTGTCATCCCATGTACCCGTGACGGGTACAATTTCCTTTCTTTTCACTCCGGGAGCCACCTCAATCTCCGGGTTTTCCTTGCGGTATTCAAAATGGTCTTTGTACCGGTACATTCTGAACATATCCCTGGCTCTGCTCGCAATGCCGCCCCAATAATAGCCTGCCATTTCCCAACCGTGTTCATTGTAGGCGGCTTCTGCCAGTTCTTCGGGACTCATCGTTTCTTCATAAAAATTGGTTTCTTTGCCATCAGCCCTGTTGCGTACCTTATTTAATACTTCGATGGCTTTTGCGTTAATCTCTCCCGAACGTCCTGTCGCTTCGGCATACCAACAATATACCTGTGAAAGCCGTATCAGTTGGAAAGTCTTTTCGCCTGCGGCATTGACCGGGGCGGGATTGGTGTAATCAAACTCCGTTCCGCGCACGGCACCTTCCACGGTTTTCATGAAAACGGGCGCAACCACTTCGCGGGAAGGGGGATTAGTGTCATACCACCAGTCGTATTCCTTACCGTCGTTTAATATGATTTTGGGAAAGTAAGTGGCGTCTTTGCGCGGGCCTTCCGGAAATTCTTTCCAAAACTTGATTTCCCCGTTTGTATCTCCCCATCCGCCTTGTGCCATATCCTGAAGAAAGTCGGTCAGAGGAGCAGCCTGGTTCGTTTGATCCCTGTTATAATAGATACCCAGCAGGAGTTCCGTATTCTTATTATTGTATTCCCAGGAATATACTTTGCTGTATTCATCCAGTAGTTTATAATAATAGGTATGATTCTCTGTACCGTCAATAACTTCTTTGGCTTTGCCAGCAGCCAGTTTATAATATTCCGTGCCCTTGTTGAGCGGCCAACCTGCCATGCACATGTACACATATGCCATTGTCGCTTTCACTGCTCCCCGGCTTACGGCGATATTCATTCCGTTTCTGGCATAAGGCTCTTTGGTATAATTTACAGGGCAGTCTGTTTCCGCTATTTTCAGGTCGGATACAATCAGTTCATATATCTCTTCTTCCGTTTTCAATGGGGCGTTGTAATTGATTTCTTCCTCTAACATGACAGGTACCTTTCCCCAGGTTGTCACCAAATAGAAATAAGAATAAGCTCTCCAGTAATGTGCCTGTCCGATGGCTGCCTTGATTTCATCTTCTGATACATCAGGGGTGCGTCCGGCATTGTTTATGATAAAGTTGGCTGCCTTGATAACCTTGAAACGTTGTTCCCACATGCTGGACAACCATGAATTATTATCCTTCACGTCAAACTGGTCATGCTCCCTGAGCGGCTGTTTGTTACTGGAAGGGTGGGTGGAGATATCATCGCCGACCAAAAAGTTAGTGCCGCAAAGGTTGTTACTGGCTTGCGAACTTGCTATCACGGAATACAATGCAGTCAGTGACGCATCGAGGTCTTCCTTGTTGCTGAAGAAATTCTCCGAAGTCAACTGTCCTTTAGGGTCTTCTGTCAGGAAGTCGTTGCACGAAACCAGGCACAAGCCCGCCAAAACGAATGGCAATGTCTTTCTGATATATTGATATGCTGTTTTCATCTTGTTCTTATATTAATAGGTCAATGGTTAAAATCTGATTTTAGCACCGAAAGTAATAGTTCTCGGAATAGGATAAGCGCCATAGTCCAGACCGTCGTAACTGGTATAAACTTCCGGATCCATTCCTTTGTAACGGGTGATGGTGAAAAGATCCTGCGCGCTTACGGACAACTGTATGCTCGCGAATTTGGCAACCCGTTTCGGGATACGGTACGAAATACTGATGTTCTTCAATTTCACGAAAGAAGCGTCTTCCAGCCAGAAGTCCGAGTTCGCATAATTTTTGCTGTCCGTATTGGTAAGGCTCGGATAAGCAGCTTCCGCTTTGTTGCTTATATGATCCCAACCTTTGAAGTATGCATCCCGCAAGGTGACGAAACGTGAATTTCCGGTCATGGAAGCCGCCGTGTAACGGCTTATATTCAGACGGTTGTATCCGGTGGCGGCATTGAAGAAGATATTTACAGTCCAGTTCTTCCAATTGATTGTATTGTTCCATCCCATTGTCCATTTCGGACTTGCCTGTCCTTTGACTACCAAGTCTTCGGAAGTAGGGCTCGTGGTCAGGCTGCCGTCCGCTTTCTGATAAAGATTGGCGCCTTTGTCATCGAAACCTTTCCATTGATATACATAGAAAGACCCCATCGGGTAACCCGGTTTCATGATTTGCATCGCGCCGCCCAAGTCGCTGTAATTGGCTGTCAATACAAAATCGCTGCCGGCAAGGTCGGTTATTTCATTCTTCACGTAAGCGGCGTTGAAACTTGTTTCCCAAGTCACGGTTCCTTTCACCGGGAAGGTGTTGACGGAGAATTCGACTCCCGTATTGCGCAACTCGCCCTGGTTTACCCAATACGTACCGCCGCCGTTATACTTGGGCACTTGTTTTTGGAAGAGCAGGTCTTTGGTCATTTTCTTGAACCAGTCGAATGTGATATTGAAACCACCCAGGCTCAAGTCTACCCCGAGGTCGTATTGATAAGTCTTTTCCCATGTGATGCCGGGCGTAGGAAACTGATTTCCCCAATATCCGGTGTAAGCGTTGGAAGTCCCCCAGCCGTAAGCTACGCCCGACAGCATTCCTAAGGTACTGTAAGCACCGATATCCTGATTACCGGTCACACCGAAACTACCTCTTAGTTTTAATTGTTCCAGTACATGCTGGTTACTCATGAATTTTTCCTTTGCTATATCCCAGGCTACTGCCGCAGATGGGAAATAACCCCATTTATTATCTCCCTGAAATTTGGAAGAACCGTCGGCTCTCAATGCCGCAGTAATAAAATACCGCTTCTTGTAGTCGTAATTGGCACGTATGATTCCTGAAGCCAGAGACGCTTCCGTGTACGAGTTACTTGCGTTCCTTATCGCGGCGTTGGCGATATTCCAGTATCCTACACTCTCATTGTTCAGGTTCGATCCGTTACCTTGCAGGCTTGTGTCCCATGAACGGCTTATTTCCCATACGGCCATCGCCGTGACACTGTGGTCGCCGAATTGTCTCTGCCAAGTCAGGTTATTGGTATTCTGCCAGTAGTTGTGCATATTGCTGGTATTACTCATGCTATTGATAGCGCCGGGTGCTTCCAGTTTAGATTTGAAAGAGTAGGAAGGACTATGGTCGTAGTCATAACCACCCTGCACGGAGAGGGTAAGTCCTTTCATTATTTTAAATAAGAAAGTCAGGTTCGCGTTCAGGTTATAACTGTAACTGTCGCTGTAATTCACCATCAGTTCACCGTATGGGTTCGAACCGTTGGCGATGTTGTACGGGTCTCTGTTATATACGCCGGTTTCCGGGTCTTTCATTTCCATCGTAGGAGAGAAGTTGGTGATGTGAAACCAGTTGGCACCGTCGTTGTGCTTATGCAGACTGGTGGCGTTCATCTTTGCTGATATTGTCAGCCACGGTTTTACATCCGCGTCAATATTTGCCCGGATACCATACCGTTTGTAATCCGTCTCGATGGTGACCGCTTCCTGATCCAGTACATTTCCTGAAATAAGATATTTCACCTTGGCGTTTCCACCCGATATGTTCAGCCGGTAATCCTGCGTCACTCCGGTGTGGGTGATAAGGTCTGCCCAGTTAATCCCTTTCGTTCCGTTCTTGTAAGCCGCGAGGTCTTCGGGCGAGATAGTGGACGAACCGCGGATGTCATTCAGTGCTGTCGCATACTCGTACGCATTTAATAAATCATACTGCTTTCTCACGGTAGAAAGACCGATGGACGTGTCAAACGTAATACTTGCCTTTCCCTCGCTGCCGCCTTTGGTGGTGATTAATATAACGCCATTCGACCCCCGCGAACCGTAAATGGCAGTGGAAGAAGCGTCTTTCAGAACCTCCATAGACTGGATATCCGACGGATTGAGACCATCTAACCCACTGGAAGATATGATTCCGTCAATTACATACAACGGGTCACTACTCTTATTAATAGAAGTAGTACCACGTACGCGTACCTTCATGCCTGCTCCGGGCACACCGCTTGTCGCGGTAACTTCCACACCGGGGGTACGGCCCTGAAGTATGTTTTCCACCCGCTTCACCGGCTGATTCCTGAACTGCCGGGTCGACACACCCGAAACAGAACCCGTCAAGTCGCTTTTCTTGACTGTTCCGTATCCTACCACTACTACTTCTTCAAGTAACTGGTTATCTTCTTTCAGTATGATATTGAGCGTGCCCCTTTTTCTTACCTTTATCTCCTGCGGATGATATCCGATGTAAGAAATAATGAGAGTAGCCCCTTGTGGCGCTTCCAGTGAGAATTTGCCGTCCATATCACTGGTCGTTCCGGTTTCTTCGCCTTTTATTAGTACAGAGGCTCCGATGATAGTTTCTCCTTGTTCATCATAGATAATTCCCTTTATTGTTCTGTTGTCGTCTCCCCCGGCTTCCTGTATTTCTGTCGGCTGTTCTTCAGGCATACTTGCTGCCTGTGAAAACAGATGGGATGGTAAAAGAAACATAAAAAGAACGCTTAACAACCATTTGCTTTTTCTTATTACTTTCATGTTTGATTAAGTTTAGATTTGTTATATGGGTTGAATATGGTTATTATTTAACAAGCAACGTGCCAGAATACAGCGTGTTATCTGTTTGTTGGGTGAAAATGCTTGATTATTAGTGATATATAATGGATGAAAAAGAGTAAACTTATTTGATGTGTAGAACCGGAAATTGTGTTGTTGTGTAAAAAATCCACAGTGTTGTGGAGTGTATTCCACATTCCCGGTATATATTCCCGATAATTCAGTTTTTTTCTTTGAGTATATTTGTCGGGAAGGGCGAATGTTTACGTAAGATGTTTTTATTCAGCTACATTTTTTTATGTACCATCGAAATAATTTGTATCTTTGTTCCCGATACGTACCGAAAATCCGGCAACTTATGAAAAAGATTGTTTTCACTCTTCTGCTTTTGACTTTTTCTTTCCGCCTTATGGCTCAAATAGATTATTTGGAGCCGGTGCGACCTTTTTCTACTTATAAAGGTGAGTTGGGCGAATATTATCGTAATGTGTTTTCTTTACTAAATACAGGTTTTCAAAAACAACCTTATGCACGTTTTGTAGCTATCCCTTCCTTTTCACCCGAATATGCAATGTCGGTTGAAAAGAGGAACGGGCGTTATTCCCTGATTTCAAATACGCTGTCGCGTACCTACTGGCAAGCGGAGAAAGGAACAGTGGGAGTGGAGACTAAGTCGGTAGTAATCAGTGCATCCCTTTACCAGTCTCTAGGAGCTGTTTTCCGTCTGGTTACGGAGCAGATACAGGATTTGGATGGTTCCAGTGCAGGTTTGGACGGAATTGTCTATTATTTCTTTTCTACTGATGCGAATGGGAAAGAACAGATGGGGCGTAAATGGTCGCCTGCCAAGGGAACTTTGATGGAACGTCTGGTGTTGGTTTGCCAGTCGGCATATATGTTGTCCAAAGGTGACAATATTTCGGAGCCGACTTTGGCGGAAGAGGCTGCCGCCTTATTGAAATCGTTGCAGCAACGTACTAAGGAACAATCGGATGCTTATAAGAAACCGATGTATGTAGGCATTTATCAGATAGGCCCCCGTTCACAAACGCTTTCGGGTAGGCAAGTCGAAGAACTGGCTCACTTTCCGGACATGAGTGCGGAAGAATATATCGCCGGACAGATGATTTATCCGGAAAGCCTTTTGGAAAAGAATGTATCGGGATATGTCCTCTGTGAATTTACTATTGACAAAGAGGGAGTGATTCTTCGTCCGCACATTCTGCGTTCCACTCATCCTGAATTTGCGGAAGAAGCACTTCGCATAGTGAAAGGGATGCCGAAATGGTCGCCTGCCCTTGTCGGGGGAAAGCCGTCGGATAGTAATTATACCTTGTATATTCCTTTCCGTCCGAAGAGTTATCGTGCCAAATAAATCAGTGCTCTCTCCCAAGTAAAAACGCGAAATCCTCTATCACCTATCACTGGCACGGTATAATAGTACCTTTAATTTCTTCAAAAATCATTAATACAACAAACTTATCTTGTTCTTAATTGTCTTATAGCCATGAACCTATAAAAAAGAAAACTTATGGATGATATGATTAACAGACATGATTCGATTGCCGAAGAGAATATCGAACCGAATGGTCGTCCGGCTACGAACGATTTTGAAGAATGGAGCGGCGAGGTGGCCGACCGTGCCGACAATGTGTTCAAGAATGACAAGAAGGACGGCCCTATCAAGGATCGTAAGAAACGTATAAAGGAAATGGATGAAGTGATAAAAAAAGACCTTGAATAAAGGTCTTTTTTTATTTTAGTGCGCATAAAGCATAATAGGTTATTCGAGAGCGTAAAGTTACTCCATAAAATAAATCAAAAAAGAGCAACTCTTTTCAGAATTGCTCTTTTTTTAGTGGAGAGTATCGGACTCGAACCGATCACCTCGACACTGCCAGTGTCGCGCTCTAGCCAGATGAGCTAACCCCCCTTTTTCAACCTTATATGATAACGTTTGCAAACGAATCCTTTTTTGTTGGCGCAAATATAATGCAATATTCTGAAATAATTGCTATGTTTGCGGTAAATAATTGTTTGAAAAAAAAATATGCTGATTTATAATACTACTTTTCAGGTGGACGATGCCATCCACGACAATTTTTTGATTTGGATAAAAGAATTCTATATTCCCGAAGTGCAAAAACACGGTACATTGAAAGCGCCGCGCATTTGCCGGATTCTGAGTCATCGGGAAGATGGAAGTGCCTATTCTCTGCAATGGGAAGTGGAAAGCAGCGGATTGCTGCATCGTTGGCATTTGGAACAGGGAGTGCGTTTGAATGACGAACTTACAAAAATATTTAAAGATAAAGTGGTCGGATTTCCGACATTAATGGAGATAGTGGAGTGATTCAGCCGGTAAAGGAAAAGATAATCCTGGGGATTGACCCCGGTACGACAATCATGGGATACGGAGTCTTGAGAATCAAAGGAACCAAGCCCGAAATGATTGCCATGGGAATTATCGACTTGCGCAAATTTGCCAATCACTATCTGAAACTGCGCCATATCCACGAACGGGTATTGGGAATTATTGAAAGTTATCTGCCTGACGAACTGGCTATTGAAGCTCCATTCTTCGGTAAGAACGTGCAGTCTATGCTGAAACTGGGACGTGCGCAGGGAGTAGCGATGGCGGCGGCATTGAGCCGTGATATTCCTATCACCGAATACGCCCCTTTGAAGATAAAGATGGCGATTACCGGAAACGGACAAGCTTCGAAAGAGCAGGTGGCGGATATGTTACAGCGGATGCTCCGTCTCTCGAAAGAAGATATGCCTGTCTTTATGGACGCTACGGACGGACTGGCTGCCGCCTACTGTCATTTTCTGCAAATGGGACGCCCTGTCATGGAAAAGGGGTATAGTAGCTGGAAGGATTTTATAGCGAAGAATCCGGATAAGGTAAAGTAAACTGATGGGTTACTGATAGATTATAGAAGATAATCATAGAACGAAAAACGTTATTACAGGAGAGTATTAGGATGGGAATTAATTATTCAGCAATAGTAGGGGTTACTACAGTGGCAACAGTGATGAGTTGCTCTTCAGCGAAAAAGGAATATGCTTCTTTTGAGTTATATCCGGTTCGCACTGGAAGTCTTACGGAAATGGAATATGCACCGGAAGCAACTAAGTTTATTCTTTGGTCGCCGACAGCGGAAGAAGTGCGCCTGATGCTTTATGATGAAGGCGAAGGCGGACACGCTTACGAAACAGTGAAGATGGAGCGCGGAGAGGACGGAACCTGGACTACCATAGTAAACAAGGATTTGCTCGATAAATTCTATGCTTTCAATGTGAAGATTGACGATAAGTGGCAGGGAGACACACCGGGCATCAATGCCCATGCGGTCGGAGTGAATGGAAAACGTGCCGCTATCATTGACTGGAAGTCAACGAATCCGGAAGGGTGGGAGAGCGACCAGCGTCCACCGTTGAAATCTCCTGCCGATATGATTATCTACGAAATGCACCACCGTGACTTTTCCGTCGATTCTACTTCAGGAATAAAGAACAAAGGAAAATACCTCGCACTGACCGAACACGGAACGATGAACTCGGACAAACTATTGACCGGCATCGACCATCTGATAGAACTGGGCGTGACGCACGTCCATCTCCTTCCTTCTTATGACTATGCTTCCGTAGATGAAACGAAACTGGACGAAAACCAGTACAACTGGGGATATGACCCGTTGAACTACAACGTCCCCGACGGTTCCTACGCAACTGACCCTTATCAGCCTGCCACCCGTGTGAAAGAATTCAAGCAAATGGTGCAGGCACTTCACAAAGCCGGTATCCGTGTGATTATGGATGTAGTCTACAACCATACTTTCAATACGGCAGAAAGTAACTTTGAACGTACCGTTTCGGGCTATTTTTACCGTCAGAAAGAAGACGGCAGCTTGGCGAATGGTTCGGGATGCGGCAATGAGACGGCAAGCGAGCGCCCTATGATGCGTAAGTTTATGATAGAATCCGTCCTCTACTGGATGAAGGAATATCATATCGACGGTTTCCGCTTTGACCTGATGGGAGTGCATGACATCGAGACAATGAACGAAATCCGCAAGGCGGTGAACGGAGTAGACCCGACAATTTGCATCTATGGCGAAGGCTGGGCGGCCGAAACTCCCCAATATCCTGCTGATTCCCTGGCAATGAAAGGAAACGCTGCCCATATGCCCGGAATCGCCGTTTTCTCCGACGAACTGCGTGACGGACTCTGCGGCCCTGTTTGGGAAAAAGACAAAGGAGCTTTCCTTGCCGGAGTTCCGGGTGGGGAGAATAGCGTCAAGTTTGGTATCGTAGGAGCTATTGAGCATCCGCAAGTACGGTATGATTCGGTGAATTACAGTCAGAAGCCGTGGGCGGAACAACCGACTCAAATGATCGGCTACGTCTCCTGTCACGATGGCTTGTGCCTGACAGACCGATTGAAAGCGAGTATGCCGGGGATTACTCCCGAACAACTTGTACGCCTTGATAAATTGGCGCAAACGGTCGTCTTTACTTCGCAGGGCATTCCGTTTATCTATGCCGGAGAAGAAGTGATGCGTGACAAACAAGGAGTGGATAACAGTTACAAAAGTCCGGATGCGGTCAATGCCATTGATTGGAGACGCAAGACGACGAATAGCGATGTCTTCATGTACTACAAACGGCTGATAGACCTTCGCAAATCCCATCCCGCTTTCCGTATGGGAGATGCGGACAAAGTTCGGAAACATTTGGAGTTTCTTCCCGTAGAAGGCAGGAACCTGATTGCGTTCCGCCTGAAAGACCATGCCAACGGGGATCGTTGGGGAGATATTATCGTTGCTTACAACTCCCGTACTACGCCTGCCCGTCTTGAAGTGCCTGCCGGCAAATACACAGTCGTGTGCAAAGACGGTATGATAGACGTCCGCGGATTGGGAACACAAACTGGGGCGGAAGTGATTGTCCCCGGTCAGTCTGCGCTGATAATGTATAAGTAAAACTCACTTTGCTGCTTGCACCTGCCTTCTAAAGCCTGTCTTAGCTTGGATGTAACATGGTAAAACGTATTTGTAACATTTGCAAACGCTGATGTAACAGACAAGAAACATTCTGAATCGTAATTCCTCGGCGGTAGGGAATAAACTTCTTAAGTTTGCACTGTGACATTTCGGATGGTTTTTCCTTTCAAATGCTCACAGGCTAAAACATAAAAGAAAATACAGAATGAATAAAATAAATAACAGTACCATGAAAGCACAGACTCAAAAAGTGTCGATGGCCGAGAAAATCGGTTATAGCCTGGGAGACGGTTCTGCGAACCTGATTTTCCAGATGATGATGATGTTCCAACTTTTCTTTTATACAGATGTGTTCGGAATCAAAGCAACAGCAGCAGGAATGATATTACTCGTCGCACGCATATTCGATGCGTTTGTCGATCCCGTGGTAGGCATCCTGTCCGATAGAACCAATACCCGTTGGGGGAAATACCGCCCCTGGCTATTGTGGACGGCTATCCCTTTTGCTGTATTCTTCATCCTGGCATTTACGACACCCGACCTTAGCGAGCGTGGTAAAATAATCTATGCAGGTATTACATATACCTTATTAATGTCTATTTATTCCTTCAACAACACACCTTATGCTTCCCTGGGTGGCGTAATGACCAGTGATATAAAGGAACGTACCAGTATTTCGTCCATCCGTTTCGTGACGGCTACGATAGCCACTTTCGTTGTACAAGGACTTACTCTGCCGTTAGTCTCTAAATTCGGACAGGGAGACGACCAGCGCGGATGGTTTCTGACAATCACTCTGTTTGCTGTTATCGGAGTCATTCTATTAGTAATCACTTTCTTTTCTGCGAAAGAACGTATTACTCCGCCTGTGGGACAGAAGACTTCCGTGAAACAGGACTTCAAGGACATTGTAAGTAGCCGTCCCTGGAAGTCTATGTTTATCCTGACCCTTTTCCTGTTTACGACATTGGCTATGTGGGGCAGCAGTATGTCCTACTATTTTAATTACTTTGTAGATAAGACAGCCCTTTTCGATTTCCTGCAAAACTTCGGACTGGTGAGGGTAGAAGGGGAAACGTATGGAATGTGGCATACTTTTCTTGATGCTTTCGGCTTGATAGCGCAGCCTGACCATAGCAATGTATTTGCAGTAGGTTTCAGCCTGTTCAATATGATTGGTCAGATTATCACTTTAGCGGGTGTAATTTTGCTTTCCGGCTATCTTTCCAATATCTTTGGCAAGCGGAATGTGTTCTTGATTTGTCTGGCACTGACCGCATTGTTTACAGCTTTGTTTTTTATGGTAGATTCAACGAGCATCGGTACGATATTCATCATAAACTGTTTGAAGAGCTTGGCTTACGCACCTACCATCCCGTTGCTTTGGGCGATGATGGGTGATGTAGCCGACCACTCCGAATGGGTGAACCATCGCCGTGCTACGGGTTTTGTCTTTGCAGGAGTGGTTTTTGCATTGAAAGCCGGATTAGGTATCGGTGGAGCTATCTGCGGTGCGATTGTCGATTCGTTCGGTTTCATCCCTAATGTAGCACAAACAGAGAGTGCGCTCTTTGGCATTCGCCTGACGTCCAGTGTGATTCCTTCTATCACATTCTTTATCGGAGTGATTGCGTTGTTCTTCTATCCGATTTCAAAGAAATTGAATGAGCATATTCAGGCAGACCTGACAAAAAGAAGACTGGAAAACAATTGATTAATAATTAATAGAATTAGATAAATATGAAGATTTCGACAAAAACAACTGTATCATTCTTATGGGTTGTGGCAGCATTGATAGCAGGCTCTTCGATAGCTTCTGCGCAAGAAAAGAATACTTTGAAAGAAGCCTTGAAAGATAAATTCCTGATAGGAACGGCAGTGAATACACAACAGGCATCCGGCAAAGATAAAGTAGGAGCAGAGGTTATCCGGAAACAATTTAATGCCATTGTAGCGGAGAATTGCATGAAAAGCCAGGAAATCCATCCTGAGGAGAACCGTTATAACTTTACAAAGGCGGATGAATTTGTAGAATTCGGCGAGAAAAACAATTTGACGGTTACGGGACATACCTTGATATGGCACACTCAACTTTCCCGTTGGTTCTGCGTGGATAAGGATGGCAAAAATGTTTCTCCCGAACTCTTGAAGAAACGGATGAAAGAACATATCACCACCGTTGTGAAACGTTACAAAGGCCGTATCAAAGGTTGGGATGTAGTGAATGAAGCATTTGAAGATAATGGTTCGTATCGTAAGACGAAGTTTTATGAGATTTTAGGAGAAGAGTATATCCCGTTGGCTTTCCAATATGCACACGAAGCCGACCCGAAAGCTGAACTGTACTACAATGACTATTCGATGGCTCTTCCGGGAAGAAGGGCGGCAGTTGTAAAACTGGTGCAAGACCTGAAAAAACGGGGTATCCGTATTGATGCCATAGGTATGCAGGGACATGTCGGCATGGAGTATCCGAAAATCAGTGAATTTGAAAAGAGTATGCTTGCTTTTGCCGAAACAGGCGTGAAGGTGATGATAACGGAACTGGATCTGACAGTTATTCCCTCACCGAATCCCAATGTCGGTGCGGAAGTCTCCGCTTCTTTCGAATATAAGAAAGAGATGAACCCCTATCCGAAGGAACTGCCTGAAGAAATGGCAAAGGCATGGACAGCGCGTATGAACGACTTCTTCCGTCTTTTCCTGAAACATCAGGATATTATAACCAGGGTTACCCTTTGGGGAGTGGCCGACCATAACTCCTGGCGCAACGACTGGCCGATGAATGGACGCACGGATTATCCGTTGCTTTTCGACCGCAACTACCAACCGAAACCGATAGTCGACTTGATTATCAAAGAAGCAGCACGGAAATGAATCGTTTGTCTGAGCGATAATATTAACTTTATTAGTAAAAAGAATAGAACCATGAAAACAGAAAAAAGATATTTAGTTCCCAATGATTATATGGCTGATCCTGCCGTACACGTATTTGACGGCAAACTCTACATTTACCCTTCTCATGACTGGGAAAGCGGGATTGCCGAAAATGACAACGGGGATCATTTCAACATGAAAGACTATCACGTCTATTCTACGGACGATGTGATGAACGGTGAGATTACCGACCACGGTGTAGTGCTGTCCACAGAGGATATTCCGTGGGCGGGACGTCAACTTTGGGATTGCGATGTCGCTTTGAAGAACGGTAAGTATTATATGTATTTCCCGTTGAAAGACCGGAATGACATATTCCGTATCGGAGTGGCTGTCAGCGATAATCCATACGGCCCTTTTGTGCCGGAAGCCAACCCGATGAAGGGAAGTTATAGCATAGACCCTGCCGTGCTGGATGATGGTGACGGTAATTACTATATGTATTTCGGCGGTCTGTGGGGCGGACAACTTCAGCGTTACCGGAATAATAAGGCGTTGGAATCGGCTGTTCTGCCGGAAGGAGAGGAAGAGGCTTTGCCGGCTCGTGTAGCCCGTTTGAGTGGGGATATGATGGAATTTGCGGAAGAACCCCGTCCGGTGATAATTTTGGATGAGAACGGCAAGCCGTTGACAGCAGGAGATACCGACCGTCGTTTCTTTGAAGCTTCCTGGGTACATAAATATAATGGTAAATACTATTTCTCTTATTCTACGGGAGACACCCATCTGCTTTGTTATGCGATTGGCGACAATCCTTACGGGCCGTTTATCTATCAGGGCGTTATCCTTACTCCAGTAGTGGGGTGGACTACCCATCATGCTATTGTGGAATTCAAAGGCAAGTGGTACTTGTTCCATCACGACTGTGTGCCGTCCGAAGGGAAGACATGGCTTCGTAGTCTGAAAGTCTGTGAACTCCAATATGATGCGGACGGGCGGATTATCACCATTGAAGGAATAGATAAACTTTGAACTATTACTTGTGAGAATAATATCTATATTATTAGCCTTGTTCTTCTGTCTTTCGTCCCGTGCGGAAGATGGAAGCGCCCTGTGGCTTCGCTATGCGACGGGTACGAAGGCGGAAATTAGTTGCAGGAAGCAGTCGCCGACATTGAATATTGCCGTTTCCGAATTACAGAAACATTGGAAAGGCGGTATACCTGTGGCTTTGGAAGTAAACGCAACTAAAGAACTGCGTGCACTTGGAAATGAAGGATACACCATCCGTACTTCTGCCGACGGCAAGCAAATCACTATTGCTTCTTCCGGTGAACAAGGCGTGCTTTATGGAACTTACCACTTACTCCGTCTGCAAGCTACGGAACAGCTTTTGAATCCAAACCCAAGCTCAAATTCAAGCTCAGACTCAAACTTGAGTTCAAACTCTAATCCGGACTCAAGCTTGAACGCTCTGAATATCTCGGAAAAACCGGATTACCGGATTCGTATCCTGAACCATTGGGACAATCTGAACGGAACGATCGAGCGTGGCTATGCCGGACATTCACTTTGGAAGTGGGAAGAACTTCCTGCCGTAATTTCTCCCCGTTACGAAGCCTACGCACGTGCCAATGCTTCTATCGGCATCAACGCAACCGTGGTGAATAACGTTAACGCAAGTCCCAGGATTCTTTCCGACGACTATCTGCAAAAAGTAAAAGCACTGGCTGATATCTTCCGTCCTTACGGATTGAAAGTATATCTTTCTATCAATTTTTCATCTCCGGCCGCCCTGGGTGGCTTACCTACTTCCGATCCTTTGAATAAAGAAGTAATCGCCTGGTGGAAGAAGAAAGCAAAAGAGATTTACTCCCTGATTCCCGATTTCGGCGGCTTCCTGGTGAAAGCGAATTCCGAAGGACAGCCCGGCCCGTGTGATTACGGACGTACTCATGCCGAAGGAGCGAATATGCTTGCCGATGTGTTGAAACCTTATCACGGTATCATCATGTGGCGTGCCTTCGTTTACTCGCCCACGGACAGCGACCGTGCCAAGCAGGCCTACCTTGAATTTGAACCTTTGGATGGAAAGTTCCGCGACAATGTAATTGTGCAGATAAAGAACGGCCCGATTGACTTCCAACCCCGTGAACCGTTCAGTCCGCTATTCGGAGCCATGAAGAAAACGCCCGTGATGCCGGAATTCCAAATCACACAGGAGTATCTGGGCTTCTCCAACCACCTTGCCTTTCTCGCTCCCATGTGGAAGGAATGTTTGGATAGTGACACTTACGTGCAAGGCGCAGGTTCTACCATCGCCCGTGTGACGGATGGCTCTCTGTTTTCTCATCCGTTGACTGCTATTGCCGGAGTTACCAACATCGGTGACGATGTAAACTGGTGCGGGCATCCTTTTGCGCAAGCCAACTGGTATGCCTTCGGGCGTCTCGCCTGGAAACATTCCCTTTCATCCGAAGAGATAGGCGAAGAATGGCTGAAGCAAACCTTTCTACCCATTTCCGAACAGTCACGCAGTGATTCCGCAAATGAACTGTCACCAAAAGAGAGACAACAACTTCACTCTCAACTCTCCCTTCTCAACTCTCAACTTCTCCAAAAGTCGAGGGAAGCAGTAGTCGATTATATGATGCCCCTCGGACTGCATCACATCTTTGCATGGGGACATCATTACGGGCCGGAACCTTGGTGTGATATTCCCGGCGCCCGTTCCGACTGGATGCCTTCTTATTATCACAGGGCGGATAAGGACGGTATTGGATTCGACCGCAGCAGCAAAGGAAGCAATGCGACTGCACAATATCATTCTCCTTTATGCGAACAACTGGATGACGTAAATACCTGTCCCGAAAACCTGCTTCTTTGGTTTCATCATGTTCCCTGGAATCATCGGATGAAGAGCGGGCGTACACTTTGGGCGGAGTTGTGCTATGCCTACGACCGTGGCGTGCAAGAAACCAGAAACTTCCAGAAGATATGGGACAGCATGGAGAAGTATGTCGATTCGGAGCGTTTCCGTGACGTACAGCATCGGTTGAAGATTCAGGCACGGGATGCAGTGTGGTGGAAAGATGCCTGTTTACTGTATTTCCAGCAATTCAGCAAGCAGCCGATACCTTATGAACTGGAACGTCCGGTGCATGAATTAAAAGATATGATGGAATACAGGCTGAATATTACTAATTTTGAATGTCCGCCTTACGGATTTACTAAATAGACAAGAAAAATGCTTGTTCTGTGATAAAATTGTTACCTTTGCGGACAATAATGAAACAGAATATAAGAATATGAGCCAAAATACATTTAGCATGGCGGGGGGCGTTGCACGCAACCCGCTTGTGCGTTTAGCCAAACCTGTCACGGCAACTATCGGTGCGGATGAACATATAGCCATTGTAGGGCCTAATGGTGGTGGCAAAAGCCTTTTTGTAGATACATTGACCGGAAAATATCCGTTGCGCGAAGGAACGCTCCAGTATGACTTTTCCCCTTCTGCCACTCAAACCGTTTATGATAATGTGAAATATATCGCGTTCCGTGATACTTATGAAGCGGCGGATGCCAATTATTACTACCAACAGCGTTGGAATGCGCATGACCAGGATGAAACACCGGATGTCCGCGAAATGTTGGGGGAAATCAAAGACGAACAGTTAAAGAATGAGTTGTTCGAGCTCTTCCGTATCGAACCTCTTCTTGATAAAAAGATAATTCTTCTTTCCAGTGGCGAACTGCGTAAGTTCCAACTTACAAAAACACTGTTGACAGCCCCCCGCGTCCTGATAATGGATAATCCGTTTATCGGACTGGATGCGCCTACCCGCGAACTTTTGTTCTCTTTGCTCGAACGTCTGACAAAGATGTCGTCTGTCCAGATTATTCTGGTACTTTCCATGCTCGATGATATACCGTCGTTTATCACCCACGTTATTCCGGTAGATAAAATGGAAGTGTTTCCCAAGGTGGAACGTGAAGCCTACCTCGATGCTTTTCGCGACAGAGATATAGCTGTTTCTTTCGATGAATTGCAGAAGCGTATCATTGATTTGCCTTATGACGGCAATAACTATGATTCGGACGAAGTGGTGAAACTGAATAAGGTAAGTATCCGCTACGATGACCGTACTATTCTGAACGAACTGGACTGGACGGTGCATCGTGGGGAAAAATGGGCGTTGAGCGGAGAGAACGGCGCAGGAAAGTCCACATTATTGAGTTTGGTTTGTGCGGATAATCCACAATCATATGCCTGCGACATCAGCCTTTTCGGACGGAAGAGGGGAACGGGGGAGAGCATTTGGGAAATCAAGAAACACATCGGATATGTAAGTCCCGAAATGCACCGTGCCTATCTCAAGAACCTGCCGGCCATCGAGATTGTTGCGAGCGGCTTGCACGACAGTATCGGTTTGTACAAACGCCCCCAACCGGAACAGATGGCTGTCTGTGAATGGTGGATGGATATATTCGGTATTGCCGGTCTGAAAGACAAACCTTTCCTGCAACTTTCCAGTGGGGAGCAACGTCTGGCTCTGTTGGCACGTGCTTTCGTCAAAGATCCGGAATTGCTGATTTTGGACGAGCCGCTTCATGGATTGGATACTTATAATCGTCGTCGGGTCAAAAAGGTTATCGAAGCCTTCTGCAAACGTAAAGATAAGACGATGATTATGGTAACACATTATGAATCAGAACTTCCAGATACGATTACAAACCGCATCTTCTTGAAAAGAAATGATACGTCAATATATTAGAATATGATTTCTAATATTTTTTAATGAATTGATTGCTTTTTGTGTTATTTGGTTATCTTTGTGTTTAATTAAATGCAAAAAGTAACCACAAAGATATGAGTAGTAGCCAAAATGCCATAGCTGTATTGTACAGGAAATATTGGCAAAAGCTCTATATTCATGCATATAATCTGCTGAATGACGGAGAAAGCGCAAAGGATGTATTGAGCGATGTGTTTTGCTCAGTACTTGAAAACAGCGAGCAGTTTGAGGGGAAGACTGATTTGCTGCCTTTATTCTATGTCATGGTGAAAAACCGTTGCATTGACCACATACGTCATCAGAATGTAGTGAACCGGAATGCGGAAAGATACCTGGAAGAACTTTACAGCGATTGGACTGCCAAAGAGTATCGGGACTACGAAGATAAAATCAACCGGATGCAGGAGAGTATCCGTCAGATGGCTCCGCAAATGCGCACAGTAGTGGAAGAATATTTTCTGAACGAAAAGAAATGTGCGGAAATCAGTGAGATTTTAAATATCAGTGATAATACAGTCAGAACTCATATTGCCCGGGCTTTGAAAATACTCCGTAAACGATTGAGTGTTTTTTTACTTATTACAGTTTAATGTTGAATCCTGCTCTTCACTGGTTTCACGCTTTAGCTGAATGGTTATAAATCAGATATTTATGGTGAATGGAAGTAGAAAAATAAAGTAAATAACCCTTCACACCCTTCACGCACTTATATGGATTTGTTGGGCATATATGTCTGACGTGTTGGATCTATATGTCTAACATATTGGAGCTATATGTCCAATACGCACGGCATATATCTCCTGTAAACAAGGTATTAATACCTGATAACTCAAAAGTTAATACCCAATGGGGCATTTGCTATAAGCTAATTTGTTTTAGCTTATAGCATATTCTTTTTTGCTTATAGCATATTTACTTTAGCTCATGGCATATGAAAAAAAGAGGTGAAGGGTGTGAAGGCTAATTTTTCTGCTTCCCTTCACCATAAATATCTGATTTATAGTTGTTCATCTGAATGGTGAAGGCTGTGAACCATCGGGACGATTCATTTACTATTATAACTTACATGAACACCATCATCCCAATCCCGCCAAGAATAAAGATGATTGATGTGATTATCATCCCGACCCTCAATCCTTTGTCGCCAAACAGGTCGTACAGTAAAAGGAGAAAATTAAATCCCTTGTTGTGTTGTCCCGTCATATCGAATATCCACTTCCATCTGCGAATGGCGCCGATAAGAAGTAAAGCTCCTAGGGCGATAATTATTAAACCGCCATTTACAGGGGGGATGTTACTGAAAAAATCCGGTTCTTTATTCATATTCATTTTTCTTCTATTTCTTGTTGTTTTTCATTTCACAATTGCACTATTGGTAACGTTTGACGGCTAACCGAACTTTGGGGCAGTTGAGCCGTTTGTTATGTGTTTAATTTCGATTGAATATAATAAGAGTAATTTTGCCAATGAGTAAAAATGGTTAATCGTGCCAAAACCATCTTTGATAATCATGCGTTTACAATTATAAGTTGAAATGTTCGATGATTGTTTTATTAAATCATATGCAGTATTTAACATCATTATTTCTTCATTTTCCAGATTCTTTAAGATTATTGGTAAGCAGTTTTGTACGAATTCTTTTCTTTCGTTATAAAGTAAAAAAGCCATTGTAGATATAAACTTATCATCAATAGTGTCCTTCAAATAGGATGATGCTATTTTGTAGTAAAAAGATTCTATATTTTCATTCAAATCTGTTATGATTGGCAATACGGCTTTATCTATTATATCCATTATCTCTTTTAGAGCTTTTTCTTGTTCTTCTTCATATAATAGGCTCCAATGATGTCCAAAACATTCATTGTAAACAGAAAAATTATCCAGTGATAAATATCGACTATGCCATTTACTAAAATCTTTATGCTTAACGTTGAAACAACAACTATTCAAATATATCCATTCAGCCTGTCTATTATTATAATTAGAAAGTAAAGAAAAGGATAAATCATACCCTTTCAGAGTTAGTTTTAAAGTTTTGGTAGATTTGAGAAACTTAAATCCTATTGGAATAAGCCTTTCTTCTAACATTGTCCCGAATGCTTGAATTATATCTTTAGGTGAACGATTATCTTTTTTCATTGTTACAATTTATTTTTTATGGACACATAATGGGATTCAGCTAACTGTGTTTAGCAGTTAAGGTGAATGTTAGTCACTTTCTTGTTATTAGACTGCTATTTAGCATACTCTGTATAATTTGATTTCGACTTGAAACGTTCTTTTTATGCCTTCCAAATTTTAATCAATTCTTTTGAAAATATTGAAATTGTTTTTTCCTCTTTATTTTTACCAAACCTAGTTACTGCTATTCCTATTTTAAAATAAACTTTAAATCCCATTGTGTTTAAAGGCTTTTCTATTTTGCCCAATGCTTTTACTATATTATTGTCGTTCAAAATATCAATATTTTCAAAAAGAGCCCTGTACCGACCGTTTACTAAAGAGACTTCATTTACTAATCCCTTTTTATTAAATTTGACAGAAATATTATCCCAATGTGCATCTGTTCTTTTCAGATAGTCGTGTAATACTATATCTGGATTTTTATTAAATAGTAGTTTTACTTCTTCTTCGTTCATTCCAAATTTTATATTACCTATAGAGATATAAGGATGTATCAATAAATCTTCTTCCATATTTTTAATTATTATGTTCAGTGACTAATGTTGGGCAACGTGCTGTTTTAGGCAATACGCTGTTTGTTACCGACTTTTATAAAGACTCTTCCACATTTGCTAAAACCTCACAATCACAAAAACCACCATGTTCACGCAGACAATTAACAATATCATTGAAGTTTATATTATTTTCTTGGCAGAACAACTTTGTTAAAGTATAGTCATGCTTGCATCCTGTTTTTAGATTATTATCCAAATAATCTAAAAGTTTTTTCATCATACCTATATCTACTGCTTGGTTACCTTCACAATGAATGTCTTTAACTATCTTATTAAAAGTTGCATTATAACCCAGACCAGCAGGAGTTGGAAAAATGAAAGCATTTTCTACATTTTCTGTGCTCAATCTGGGTATGGCAGTTTCAATAAAAAAAGTTAGCTCCCATTTGTGAGAAACATATTTTTTCATGTCACTATTCGCTTCTATGAATAAAGCCCCCGAATATTCATCTGGAAATAGATATAGATATTTCTGAGCATCTTTTGCTATATTCAATGCTATTTCTCTTTTACTTTTATTATAGAGAACATATAATGAATCTGTATGCCTCACATTATTTATAAAGGACATATATCTGTCATCCGGTGTTTTCTTGCAAAGTTGTTCTATTTCATTCTTATTCATTTTCATCTTTATATTAGTCGGTAATGTGTTTCAACTAACTATGTTTAGAAGTTTAGATGATTGTTAGCCACCTCTTTCATACTCTTTAGCTCTTGAATGGCAGTTAGACACATTCCTTTGATACTTTTATTTGAGGTGTGTTGATAGATTGATTGCAGACTGTTGGATAGATTAATTTGTTGGCTGTCTGTCATAATGCCACCAATGAAATTGTCGTTAATCTCCCTATTAGTATAATAACAATAACGTCCTATCGCCCCTGTTATATGACTGATAGTACATAAATCTCTTTTCTTCAACATGACATTACAGAATATATCCCATGCATTACCATCTCCCATGTAAGCCATTATGGAGGCAGACATTTGTCTGACTATTGCGCTTGAATGATGCGAAAATTGTTTGGCAATCTCATAAGTCCGTTCCTTGTACGTTACGCAGATTTGCTGCTTTGCAAAATCTTTGGCATAACAGGAATGGTCTACATATCTTCGACACACCATGTCTAATATTGATAAATACTCCCATATTAATTTGTCTTCGCTTTCATTTAACAAGATTGCAATCAGCTTCTCATAGTTTTTGGATGATAGAAACCAAGCCTGCACGTCCAATGTGTCGCACATCTTGCCGAATATTTCACTGCAAGATGCCATCTTTATGAACCTTGTACTTTTCTTTCTCTGTGCCACATTTTCAGATTGTAAACCTTCCAGTGCGGCATCCAATGTTTCTTTGCAGTATTTATATTTTCTCATTTCTTATTCTTATTTACGTGGTGGCTAATGGGTTACAGCTTGCAGTCGTTAGGCGGCACAGGTGCTTGTTATCGCTATATTTGGCTAATGCAATTGGTTAATATACCGCTAATCTCCTTACAGTCGCCAACTAATTCTTCCAATTCGCTTTCATCCATAAAATCTGCCAATTCATATTCTTGTGGGGCATTTATAAATTTGTTCAGACCACTTAGAAGTAGCATTGCATCATCTTTTGATGTAGAAATAGAAAAGAAATTAGAATATTTGCTATTAGGGTCTAATTCTTTTATATCAACCTTTCCATTTTTTATACTTTCCAGTAAAATGGCAGACAAGTCTATTATTACATCAATAGCCATATCGAAATGCGGTTCATAAGACTCATTTATGCTAAAATAAATATCTCCTTCATTCACCGAGTTTTCTTTTAATAAGGTATTCAAATGAATATCGGATAATATTTTGCTTAACTCTAAGTTGCTTTGTTTCTGACTTCCGAAATAGTCCAGCAATAGAAAGGTGTCATCGCATCCACCGACATAATTGCCCCACCATTTTTTTATGTAAAGTTCCATATTCAATATTTTTTAGTTTGTAATTTATTTAGCGATAATGTTTGGCAACGTGCCGCTTTAGGCAGTATGTTGTTTGTTAGCATCACATTGAATAGACAGAACTATATTTCTGCCAACTTCCATTTGTTTTCACAAGCAGAAACATCATCGTTAACGTATGCTTGTAAATAGGACGCTAAATCTTTATACCGACTTTCTCCATTACAATCATATACCCAAAGTTCGGGTTCTTCTGTACTATCAAACCATATTAAGCAGATGGCTTCATTAGTCGCTTCACTTGCAGCGAATATAGAAACACGATTTCGGGCAAATAGCCCTGCGGCATGGTCTTCCCAGTTACAGATTGAGGCTTTTACATTTTGAATAATGCCAACTAATCTATCATCCTTAGCTTCGTTGTTCCAGAATAGTTCCATTTCTTTCACATCAAGCCAATCGCCATGTGTTGCATCTATCCAGCCACCAAGTTTTTCATACCTTACCTTAAGCATTGGTGACACATTACGATATGTTCCTTTCTCTAAAGTTGGTACACCTTTACTAAAATCAATAGCTTCTGTTATTTCACTATCATCTTCCAATGAAGCTATGGTTGTGTTGAGTAATTCTTTTATTGCCATATTGAATTATTTATTAGTTTATTCTTTCGATGCTAATGGCTTGGTGAGGAACAGCGTTTAGCTGTTATCTCGACCTTGTTATATTTATATTTGCGTAGGAATTACACCATTTTTATAGGACAGCCATAAGGCATTTATTAACTGACTATTTGCACCTACTTTTATAGCATCTACAATCAAACCTAAATCGTCAGATATGTATGCTGCTAAATCATCATTGTTCGTTATATCCAAAACGATAACAAAAGTTTTTTTTCTAATATTTTCATTATATGTTGCAGGTATATTCATTTGGGCTTTTAACTGTTCGATAATATTATATACCTGCATCCATTGCTCACTAAAAGTATCGCAATCTCTTTTATCCAAAATGGTGTAATAATCTTCCTCTGATAGCTTCTCTAATATCTCAGGAAGATTAATGTTTATGTAGTTTTCGATATATTCTATTGTTTCCATACTACTTAATTAAATATAATGTTTGGTGGCTAACCGACCTTTTGGGGAGGTTAAGCCGCTTGTTACCGATAAGTTTAAGAATATTGCCAAAACCCTGCTATTATTTCTCCTGTTATATTATGCTTATACAGATAAAGCGCACCAAAATTAAATACATAACTTCCTTTTAAAAGTTCATCATTATATCCTTCTTCATCTATCATCAGATAAAATGAATAATTATCATCTTCCAACTCCTTATAATAGAAATTTTTGTGTTGAATAAAGCGTGGTTCTCCACCTGCTTTTATAAAAAGGAAATCATCTTTGTCAAATGTTTCCATATAAGCACTTATTGACTGCATTTCTAAATCTACAAGGGCGTTTTTTGTATTACTGCTTATTTCGGAATACTCGTGTTCTATTACTTTCACTGCTACTGACGGATAGATATTATTATAGAGCAATGTGTGAAAGTCACCATGAATAAAAATAGAGAGCATTATATTTTCTTTTTCTGGATGCTCTAATGTTGCATAAAACAAATACCCGTCTGGGATACTATTCTCTACTATTTGTGGAGGATTTCCACCTATTCTTCCCTTTACATTAGCATCAAAAGGGATACATTTGGCATATAGTTCGTTCATATTCTTTTATTGTTTAATCGGTAACGAGTTACTAACAGCGAAACATAACAGTCCGCTGTTAGCAACTCCAAATTTTATAATGTTTCTTCCGTCAAAATATCATCCAACGGACTTTTAATTTTACTTTTATAAGTGTCTGCTATATGAACATATACCTCTGTGGTTTTAATATTGTTATGTCCCAGTAGCTCTTGAACGATTTTTAAATCCGTTCCTTGCTCTATCAGGTGGGTAGCGAACGAATGTTGAAACAGGTGCGGGTACACCTGTACCGTATGGTCGCTGTATCGCATCTGTTTCAGTTTCTCCAAGAATCTTATGTCATCACCGCCGAATTTCACTTCTACATCTTTCTTTCGCCTTCGTGTCGAAAAATCAAGCGTTATTTTCTCTCTTTCTTGATGTGTTATCATGTGATTGTATTACTGTATTTATATAAATAAAATTATATATACCTGCATAACAGTATATTATGTATATTGAATATGAAATAAGATATATATATTGCCATAAAAATACATCTTTATCATTATGTGAGCAACTAAACGCAATCTTTTTTTCTCTTTTCCCCTCAAATCTGTTTTATAGCAGAAATTAAGTGGCTTATATTTATTTTTTCTACTTTTGCGTGCAATAGTATAAATCAACATGGAAGAACCAAAGAAAAAACGCAACCGCCGCACCCGTGCCGAACTCGAAGCGGGTGTATTTGATGCCGTCCGCCAGTTGGCAAGTGAAAAAGGTCTGGCTCAAATCACCTTTACGGATATTATGCAAAGGGCAGGCATCCAAATGTCCGTCCTGCTCAAAAATTACAAGAGCATAGATCGGGTACTGGATAAGTACGCCTACATTTCCGACTACTGGCTGCACGACCTGTTCGACGAAGAACACCCCACCGACAAAGCCGGTGAGGACATACTGAAAAGAAACTTGAAATCATTGGCAGTCTATCTCTATGACAACATAGATATGCAGCACCTGTTGGTGTGGGAGCTCGAAGCCGACAATCCCACCACCCGCCGCATCGCCCGAAGTCGTGAGAAACATTACCGCACAGCGATAGATGAACTGAAACATTTGTTCGAGGGTACAGGCATCCCTGCTGACATCATAGCCGGACTGCTCACCGCCGGAACATACTACCTGATACTGCACCGTCGCCGTTCTACCTTTTGGGGAGTGGACTATCAGCGCATGGAGAACCGGGAGCGGCTATACGCTGCGCTCGACTATCTTTGCGAATTGGTGTTCTCCGCACTCAAAGAGCATAACAAGACTGTTGAGATAGCCCGCAACTTCAAACAGAAAGGGATAGACATCGCCACCATTGCCGAGTGCACCGATCTTCCTGCCGATGTCATTAAGCGGCTATAAACCCATACAATTCCCAACACCCTCATGAATGGCAGGTGCAAGGTGCGTGTATATCTATATATATGCACACCTTGTACCTGTGACCTGTTACCTATCTTTCTACTCTTTACGTATTGATAATTAGTTAATTAAACTTCTCCCGTAGTTTTTTTCTAAAAAAAATCTCTTTTAGGTGTCATTAGTTTCAATTAGTTCTACGTATTAAGATAAACAATTGATTACTATGATGGAAAATCCAGACCAAAATTCAGACTATGCATTGCGTGCGATACAAGAACCGCGACTAAGGGAGACGGAAGAGTTCAGCCAGTGGATTAGCGTCCCTGAAAACAAGGAACTATTTCTCGACTTGATGGCTTGCAAGGAAGCTGTGATGCGTGAAAGTCTGGATAGGAGACGAAAGGCAAAAACGAGAATGCGTATTTGGGTAGCGGCTTCTGCTGTGGCTGCCGCTTTGGTTCTGGCCTTTCTTATACCTTCTTTACTTCCTTCTCTCTCTGTAAAAAAAGAGCAACCGGTGCGATTCTTTGCTGCAACTGCCAGTGGAGAACACGTGGTGTTGCAAATGGATGGTCATAATGAACAACAACTGTTGGAAGACAGTGTGATGGACATCAAAGAATGGAAAACATTGACGCCGGATACCACCTGTTGCCAAACATTGACTACACCACGTGGAAAAAGTTTCTTACTGGTACTGTCCGACGGGACTAAAGTGTGGATAAATGCTGAAAGTAGCCTGCGCTATCCTGTGGCATTCAACGGAAAGGAACGTCGGGTAGAACTGAAGGGTGAAGCCTGCTTTGAAGTGGCAAAGGATGAAAAATGTCCCTTTATCGTAAGTGCCGACGGCATGGATACCCATGTGCTGGGTACTAAATTCAATGTACGTTCATACACAACAGAAGACCGCCACGTGACGTTGGTGCAGGGAAAAGTGCAGGTGACCAACAAGAACAGTCTTACTTCCGTAGTGCTTCAACCCGGACAGGACTTGACTTATACGGAAACCGGAGAAGAGAAAATATCGAATGTCAATATAGCTACTTATACAGCCTGGACAGAAGGAATGTTTTATTTTGAAGACGCATCGCTAGAAGAAATCATGGGTTATCTGGGCAGATGGTACAATGTGAACATCGACTTTGAACGGGTGGAGCTATATGATATCCGCCTGAACTTCTGGGCGAACCGCAACGCTCATCCGGAAGAGGCGGTGGAACTGCTGAACAAACTGGAAAAAGTACGTGTAGATTATCAGGACGGTACTATCACGATTAAACATATATAACTTTACAAATACAACTCTTATGAAAAAGCAACAAATTACATTGTCTCGCAGAAAGGCAATGAGAAAGGTCGTATGGATGAAAGCCGCCTTCTTATTGCTGATGTTTGTAATTGCCCTGCATGGACGGGCACAAAATACGGACAGCAAATTGATTTCTTTGGAACTAAAGGAAGCGCCACTGGGAGAGGCTTTGAAGCAGTTCAGCAATGTGTCCGGTTATAAGGTGAATTTTCCTAGTGCAGATGTCAGCGCATATCGGGTAAGTGTCAGTATACGCCAGTTGGCTCCTTTGCCGGCACTTCAGAAAATACTGGAAGGGAAACCTTTTGAATATGAGGTGAAACAACATTTTATCACTGTCCGTAGAGTGAAGCCTGTATCGACTACTCGTAAAGTCAGGAACATCGAAGGGCGGGTAGTGGATGAAAAAGGGGATCCGCTGCCGGGTGCGAATATCCGGGGAATCGACAGCCCGTTTGGAGCTATTTCCGATATCAAAGGAAATTTCACCTGTAAAGTGATGGAAGAAACCCACACACTGGAAGTTTCTTTTGTCGGTATGCAAACTGAAAAGGTATCTATTAAAGGGCGTACTCATGTCAATGTGATTATGCATGAAGATAAACAGCAATTGGGAGATGTTGTAGTGACGGGGTATCAGCGTATCAGCCGTGAACGTTCTACCGCCTCTTTCGGCTTCATAGATTCCGAACAACTGACAAGGCAGATGCATAGTGACTTGGCTTCTTCTCTGGAAGGTCAGATAGCCGGCCTGCGTATGGATATCAATCCGAATAACGGGGATATGAGCCCTATCCTTCGCGGTAGAGGTACGTTCTCGAATGATGTAGGCTCACATCCGCTAATCGTAGTGGATGATATGCCGACCGACTTGACCCTGAGTGAGATAAATCCCTATAATGTAGAGAGTATTACTGTCTTGAAGGATGCGGCGGCAGCCAGTATTTATGGTGCTTTGGCTGCAAACGGCATTATTGTGGTAGTTACCAAACAGGCCAAAGAAGAGGGTGCGCATGTGAATATCAATGCTGATTGGTTCATCACCAGCAAACCGAATTTCAATAGTTTGAATCTGGCTTCTACAAGTGATATTATTGATTATCAAACAGCTGTGTTTGATGCGAATGTAGCCGAATCAGGCAGTGCATCCGGTTTTTTGTCCACTTATAAATCAGGTTACTATAATCCGTTGTTCCAACTTTATCTGGATCGGGAGAATGGTACACTAAATAATAGTGAAGTCGAAGCCACATTGAATCAGTGGCGTAATAATGACTATTATAAAGAATATCGTGACAATGCCTGGCGCACGGCTGTAACTCAGCGTTATAATGTGTCCGTATCGCAGAAAGTCGGAAAAAACAATCACTTCCTTTCGTTCAATTATGAAAATGACAAGGGGCGTACGATAAATGATAAAAGGAATAAATTCTCCTTGTATTATAAGTCGAACTATGCCATCACCAGTTGGTTGAATGTGAATGCCGGGGTGGATGCCCGTCTGGGAAGTAGCGATACACCGAATACCCTGTTTACCAGTTACACTATGCAACAACGTTATGAAAGAATAATGGATGCCGATGGTAACCGTTATAATTCTCCTTATGTGAATGTAAGCGGATATTCGGGTGGAGCTTACAATGGCAGTGTCGTGAGCAAGGCGGAAGGTGTTTCACCTTATAAAACATTTGGTTTCAATGTGCTTGACGCATTGGGTGAAGGCGGTACCAAATCACGCAATGTCAGCATCCGCCCGTTTGTCAGCTTGCAGGCACGATTCCTGAAGATGTTTAAATATAACTTCATGTATCAGTATGAATGGAATCATAGCAAGAGTGAAGTGTTTGATGCGGAAGACTCCTATCTGATGCGTATGACGTACAACTCTATGATTGATACGAATGGAAAATCGCAAATGCCGAAAGGCGGACGGTTCTCTCAAAATGAGCTGAGCAGTAACCGTTATACCGTGCGTAACCAGATAGACTTTGATAAAAAATGGAAGAATCATGCAGTAACTGCCATTGCCGGACTCGAATTCAGAGAGAATAAGATTCCGAAACTTACCCAGCAATTAATGTATGGATACGATCCTCAGACACTGACTTCTGACATTATGGATTGGCAAGCATACCGTGACGGTGTAGGAACCAGTGCTCTTACCGGTAGTACGATCACTTTAAGTGGTCTGCCGGCTACATTGCAAGAATCACGCCATCGTTATGCGTCTTTCTATGCCAATGTAGGCTATTCTTATCTGTCCCGTTATAATGTATCCGGAAGTATCCGCTGGGATCAGGCGGACTTGTTCGGACTTGATATCCGTAACCAGCGTCATCCCCTGTGGTCTGTCGGTGCGTCCTGGATTATGTCGGAAGAGTCATTTATGAAAGATATTGTTTGGCTCGACTTCCTGAAAGCACGTATGACTTATGGTATCAACGGTAATGTGGATCAGGGTTCGACTACCTATTTTGTAGTAAAGCAGAAGACCCAGAGCAATCCGATCAAGACGACTTACCTGACTTATGATGATGATGATCTTCCGAATCCGAAACTCCGTTGGGAGAAAACAGCCACTTACAATGTGGGACTGGATTTCCGTCTTTTCAATAATTTGGTCAATGGTAGCCTGGAGTATTATAACCGCCACGCATCTGATTTGCTTGTACGCCGCTACATGGATCCCACATTGGGGGCTAAATCACGTGTAGTGAATAACGGTGAGATGCGCAACCGGGGTGTAGAATTTTCTCTTACTGCCAATCTCATCAGGAAGAAGGATTGGAATTTTGCTGTTGATTTTAACTTAGCCCATAACAAGAACAAGATGTTAAAGGTGGATCATAGTGATTCGGACACTTCGACAAGTTTCATTGTGAGCCCGCAGAATTACTTTATGGAAGGAACCAGTTATAATACGCTTTGGGCTTACCGTATAGACCGTATTGAAAACGGATATCCGGTAGCGGTGGACAAGGACGGAAACGACTTGGTGACGTTCAACGAGGATGGTACGGTTGCCAATATTACTACCGGATCGTCACTGAAAGGTACTGAGAATCTTGTAAATCTTGGTTCGCTGACTCCGAAATTCAATGGAGCAGTATCCTTGAGACTTAGCTACAAGGGAATTGCCTTGAATGCTTTCTTTGTATATGCAGGCGGTAACAAACTGCGTAACAGTGTGGTAAGTATGAGTGATCAGGTGGGAAGCCAGACGTTGAAAGATATAACCAACCGTTGGAGTGCGGATGCACCGGATGCAAATGTACGTATGTATATTGATATGCCCGCAAAGGTTAAAACTTACGCAAGTACTTTCCAGGAGTGGTGGCAATATGGTGATATCAATGTGAAAGATGCCGGTTACGTAAAATTGCGCAGCTTGAGCCTAGGGTATAATTTGCCGTCTGATATCTGCCGTCAACTCCGGATTAACTCTTTGAAATTGAAGTTGCAAGTGAACAACCTGTTTACCTGGTGTAAGGCAGGAAGCGACATTGACCCGGAAAGCTACGGATTGAACAGCGGCACACGTGGCATGGCTTCACCCAAGACTTATTCTATCGGATTATCAACAAGTTTCTAATTATTAAAAAGAATATAGGATATGCGTAAATTACTTTATATATTGCCGGTTCTGCTTATCTTAGGATTTGCGGCTTGCGAGAATTACGTGGATATTACCCCCACAGGAAAGAAAACTGTGGACTCTACCGAGACTTATTATGAATTGGTGGCTTTGCCGAACCGGACTTATAATCCGATGTCTTTTGCATTGCTAAGTGACAATGTCTGGTCATTAGAATCAAAAATTATTGGTAAAGAATATACTTCCTTTGATGGCATTAATATGACTTTCAATGAGGAAGCCGACAGGAAAGAACTGAGTGACAACAATTTGTATGCAAATTGTTATACATATATCTTGCGGTCAAATATTGTGATCTCATTGGTGGATGATAGCCAGGGTGATAAAGATACCAAGGAACTGGCAAAAGCGGAAGCGAAGATTATGCGTGCTTGGGATCATTTTATTGTAGTGAATACATATGCGAAAGCCTATGATCCGGAAACGGCGGCGAATGACGGCGGGATTGCCATCGTCAGTAAATATGACTTGGAAGCTACTCCGACTAAATCGACTGTTGCCGAAGTTTATGATTTCATCATTAAGGATATAGAAGAAGCACTTCCTTATTTACAGGAAGAGCCGGTGAATGTATATCATCCGTCCAAAGCGTTTGGTTATGCATTGGCCGCCCGCGTTTATCTGTTCCATCGAGACTGGAAGAAAGCGAAAGAAGCTGCGGAAGAATCGTTGAAGCGGAACAGTAGCTTGATTGATTATATAGCGTTGGCGGATGCAGGGGGGCCGACCAAAGTTTTGACTTATGCCAAAGGCGGTAATCCGGAGATTTTGAACTATGCTTATATGGGAGGAACTTCTGATAACTTGGCTCATGTATATGGTATGGCAAGCCCGGAGTTAGTGCAACTTTACGGACAGAATGACGAACGTATGAACCAGTTCTTCAAAACGACCGGCAATAGTATCTATTATTTTGATGAAGGTTCTGGTGCTGCTTTGTGGAATACTTCAATTACTTATTCCAAATTCCAGACGATGTCCGTAGGTATGCGTACAGCTGAAGTTTATCTAATTTTGGCTGAAGCCAAAGCACGGTTGAAGGACATATCGGGGGCAGTCGGGACTTTGAACCTGTTGCGTGAAAAACGAATCAGAGGTACGGAAGCCGTATTGCCGGAACCGGCTACCGAGCGTGAGATGATGCAGGAAATCATTGATGAACGCCGCAGGGAACTGATTTCAGGCTTTAGCCGTTTCTGGGATTTGAAACGGTTCAATACGGAAGCAGACTATGCGAAGACGATTACCCGCAAGTTTCCGGTGGTTTCTACGGATGTTGAGCAGAAGACATATACGTTGAAACCGGATTCACGTTTGTATATCATTCCGTTCCCGATGGCTGCCCGTGAAAAGAATCCGAATCTGACACTGAATACTAACGAATAAAATAAATCAGGAAAACAATGCAAAAGAGTTTGATGATAATTGTATTGGTGCTTTGGGCGTTGCAAGGAGCCGAAGTACAGGCTAGCGGTACCAGTCTGCCGGAATTTGGGAAGAAGAGTCTGGTAGTCCGTGAAGATACAGTTAAGAAAGACACTGTCAAGAAAGAGACAGCTTACGAGAAACTACTGAAAGATGGAGGTAGTGAATGTGAGGGGATGTTTACAGTACGGCATATCAAAGATGACTGGTATTTTGAAGTACCGGATTCTTTGATGGGACGGTTATTGTTGGTCGTTACCCGTTTTAAAGCCGTGCCGCAGGGTTTCAAGATGATTAGTGGTGAAGAGGTGAACCGGAGTGTGGTTTATTGGGAACAGCATAATGGCAAGACTCTCTTTCTGCGTGAGTATGTACAATCACAGTTTGGCCGTCCGGGTGATAAGATAGCTGAGGCTTTGAAGCAATCGACCGTAGATCCGGTAATTGCCAAATTCGATGTTATCGGTAGGAATCCGGAAACCCAGGCACAGCTCATTAATGTATCCAAGTTTCTTCTGGGGGATAACAAGACGTGTGGCTTTACATCAAATGACCGTTCCATTCTGGGTATCGGCTCATTAGTACAGGACCGTACATTTATGGATACCATCAAGACTTATCCTATTAATGTAGAGGTGACCACCTTGCGTACTTACAATATTACTTCCGGCAAGTTGCCGGCGGCAACGACGGGTTCGGTGACTGTGAAATTGAATACCAGCATGGTAATGTTGCCTAAAGAACCCATGCAGCCACGACTGGCGGATGAACGGGTGGGATTCTTCCAGAATCCGGTAACTGAATTTTCGGACGACCAGCAGGTTACTGTGCGTGGAGCTATCATTCAACGTTATCGGTTGGAGCCGAAAGACCCGGAACGTTATCGCCGGGGACAACTTACCGAGCCGAAACGCCCTATTGTATATTACATAGACCCTGCAACACCGAAGAAATGGATACCTTATCTTAAAGCGGGTGTGAAAGACTGGAATGTAGCATTCGAAGCAGCCGGATTCAAAAATGCCATCATGGCTAAAGAATGGCCGGACGATCCTACTATGAGTTTGGATGACGCACGTTATAGCGTGTTGCGCTATCTGCCTTCGGAAAATGAGAATGCTTATGGGCCGCGTATTGTAGACCCTCGTAGCGGAGAAATCATGGAGAGCCATATCTGTTGGTATCACAACGTGATGAACTTGCTTAAAAAGTGGTATATGGTACAGTGCGGGCCTTTGGATAAACGCGCGCAGACAATGAACTTTGATGATGAATTGATGGGTACGTTGATTCAGTTCGTTTCCTCACATGAGGTAGGGCATACCCTCGGTTTGCGTCACAACATGGCGGCAAGTTCGGCTACGCCGGTAGAAAAGTTGCGTGACAAGGCTTGGGTGGAAGCCAATGGTCACACGGTGTCGATAATGGATTATGCGCGGTTTAACTATGTGGCGCAGCCTGAGGATAAGATTTCCGGGAAAGGACTTTTCCCTCGTATTGGCGACTATGATAAATGGGCGATAAAATGGGGTTACCAGTATCGTCCCGAATTTAAAGACCCTTTTAAGGAGAAAGCGGCATTGCGTGCCGAAGTCACGAAGAAACTCCGGAGCGATCGTCGTATGTTGTTTATAGGTGATGAGGGAAAAGGTGCTGACCCGCGCAGCCAAAGTGAGGATTTGGGCGACAATAACATGAAGGCGAATGAATATGGCATAAAGAACCTGAAAAGGGTGATGGAAAATATAATGACTTGGACAGCGCAGCCTGACGGCCAGTATGACGACCTGAATACGATTTATAAATCAGTTCGTGCCCAACATATGAAATACACTATGCATGTACAGAGAAACTTGGGTGGCCGTTATACCAATAATCTGCCGGGGATGAAACCTCATGATTATCTGCCGCGCAGTGTGCAGAAAGAGGCGATAGAGTGGTTTGGACGCAATCTGTTCGAGGCTCCGCTCTGGCTCTATCCGGATAAAGTGGTGAGTTGCACGGGAGTCAAACCTATGGATGAAATTCGTGACCGCCAAAATTCCTTAGTCGCTTTATTGCTTGCGCCGGGAATGTTGTATAATATCTATTCGAGTTCTTTGTGTGGTTCGGAACCGTATCCGCTTGATGAATATCTGAATGATGTGTTCACTGCGATATGGAAACCTTTGAACACTTCCAATGAGTTGGAAAATAATCTCCGTCGCCAGTTGCAACGGTCTTATCTGACATTTATCGGACGCATGATGAATCCCGAAAGCAAAGATATCGCTAATGCGAATGCGACATTCAGCCGTTCTGATATCCTGCTCTTTGTGGAAACACATTTTGATAAGGTGGAGGAATATGTGAAAAGACAGCTTGCCGTTTGCAAGGAAGGTGATTTGAATTATCGTCATTATGCAGCTTTGCTGCGGGATATTAAAAAGACAAAAGAAGCATATTATGGTAAAAATGCCGATATATCTGCTTCAACAGAGGGCTTATAAAACAAAACGCAAAACTAGGACCGATTTTTATGCATTAAATTCTTTCTCTTTTTTTTAATAAACTCGCTTTTCCCTTCGGGGAAAGGTGAGTTTGTTTTTTATATACATGCTTCCTGTATTTTACTGATTTACTGAAAGAATCATCATTTGGGGATTTTGATAACTATTCATTCTCCAATGAACTTTGTGGAGAAACAAAATGTTGTATATGTAAAAAGAAGAAAGGAGATTTATAAGAATGAAAAAGATAGTATTGCTTCGTCATGGAGAAAGTGTCTGGAACAAGGAAAACCGTTTTACCGGTTGGACAGATGTAGACTTGACTGAAAAAGGAGTTGCCGAAGCTGAGAAAGCCGGCGTGACACTGAAAGAATATGGATTCAATTTCGATAAAGCCTATACCTCTTATCTGAAAAGAGCCGTAAAGACGCTGAACTGTGTACTGGACAAGATGGACTTGGACTGGATTCCTGTGGAGAAAAACTGGCGCCTTAATGAAAAGCATTATGGCGAGTTGCAAGGATTGAATAAAGCGGAAACCGCTGAGAAATATGGTGAAGAACAAGTGCTCGTCTGGCGTCGTAGCTACGATATAGCTCCCAATCCGCTTTCAGAAAAAGACCTGCGAAATCCCCGTTTTGATTACCGCTATCACGAAGTGCCCGATGCTGAACTCCCCCGTACCGAATCATTAAAAGATACCATCGAACGTATTATGCCTTATTGGGAATCGGATATATTTCCGAGCCTGAAGACAGCCCACACCTTATTGGTCGTGGCTCACGGCAATAGTTTGAGAGGTATTATCAAGCACTTGAAGCATATTTCGGATGAAGATATTATAAAACTGAACCTGCCTACTGCCGTGCCTTACGTGTTCGAGTTTGATGAAAACCTGAACGTGGCTAATGATTATTTCCTCGGAAATCCGGAGGAAATAAAGAAACTGATGGATGCAGTAGCCAATCAGGGAAAGAAAAAATAGAATAATAACACATTAAAAATTAAAGTTATGAGTAAAATAGTTGAATTACTAAGAGATAAAGCCAATTATTATCTGGATCACACTTGCGAAACCATTGACAAGTCATTGATTCATATTCCGTCTCCCGATACGATAGACAAGGTATGGATTGATTCCGACCGGAACATACGCGTATTGAACAGCCTGCAAACCCTGTTGGGACATGGACGACTGGCAAATACCGGTTATGTATCCATACTTCCTGTCGACCAGGATATAGAACACACGGCCGGAGCATCGTTTGCCCCGAACCCGATTTATTTCGATCCGGAGAATATCGTGAAACTGGCTATTGAAGGCGGCTGTAACGGAGTAGCTTCCACATTCGGTATCCTTGGTTCCGTGGCACGTAAATATGCCCATAAGATACCTTTCATTGTGAAACTGAACCACAATGAATTACTTTCTTATCCGAACAGTTTCGATCAGGTATTGTTCGGTACAGTCAAAGAAGCATGGAATATGGGAGCGGTAGCCGTAGGGGCAACCATCTATTTCGGTTCGGAACAGAGCCGCCGACAGTTGGTAGAGATTGCCGAGGCTTTTGAATATGCGCACGAACTCGGTATGGCAACCATTCTTTGGTGCTATCTGCGTAACAATGATTTCAAGAAAGGCGCCGTGGATTATCATTCCGCCGCCGACCTCACCGGACAGGCCGACCGTTTGGGTGTCACTATCAAAGCGGACATTGTAAAACAGAAACTTCCTACTAATAATGGTGGGTTCAAAGCCATCGGCTTCGGTAAGATTGATGAACGTATGTACACCGAATTAAGTTCCGAACACCCGATTGACCTTTGCCGCTATCAGGTAGCCAACGGCTATATGGGGCGTGTAGGATTGATTAACTCCGGCGGAGAATCTCATGGAGAATCTGACTTGCGTGATGCTGTCATTACTGCCGTGGTCAATAAGCGTGCCGGAGGTATGGGATTGATTAGCGGACGTAAAGCATTCCAAAAACCGATGAATGAAGGTGTGGAATTATTGAATACCATTCAGGATGTATATCTTGACCCGGAAATAACAATTGCTTAATCCCGGAAGAATGGAAATTAATTCTTATCTTTGACTATTAGATAGTTAACCATTAAAAATTAGAAGTATGAAGTTTTTTATTGACACGGCCAATTTGGAGCAGATTCAAGAGGCATATGACCTCGGAGTACTTGACGGAGTGACTACCAATCCTTCGCTGATGGCGAAAGAAGGTATCAAGGGCACGCAAAACCAGCGTGAACATTATGTCAAGATATGCAAGATTGTCAATGGCGACGTGAGTGCCGAAGTGATAGCGACCGATTATGAGGGTATGATTCGCGAAGGCGAGGAACTTGCTGCGCTCGACCCGCATATCGTGGTGAAAGTGCCTTGTATTGCCGATGGTATCAAAGCTATCAAGCATTTCACGGAGAAAGGAATTCGTACAAACTGTACATTGGTCTTTTCTGTAGGGCAGGCATTATTGGCCGCTAAAGCCGGAGCTACTTATGTTTCACCTTTTGTGGGACGCTTGGATGATATTTGCGAAGATGGGGTAGGACTGGTCGGCGATATTGTACGTATGTATCGTACGTATGATTACAAGACTCAAGTACTGGCTGCCTCTATCCGTAACACGAAACATATCATCGAATGTGTGGAAGTAGGAGCAGACGTGGCTACTTGTCCGTTGAGTGCTATCAAGGGATTGCTCAATCATCCGTTGACGGATTCGGGATTGAAGAAATTCCTGGAGGACTACAAGAAAGTGAATGGCTGAATGTAAGTGAGATGCGATTATATGTGATAAACGGTGGACATCAGGCAGGTTATGACTGCGTAGTGTTCACCGTTTTTCTTTATCTTTTTTAGTAGTAAAAGCTGTTATTCGCTCTTTTTTTCCTGTTTCCGTTTTTCCTTGTACTGTGTCGGCGTATCTCCCGTATATTGCTTGAAAGCCGTACTGAAATAGCGCGAAGTCGTGAATCCCACTTTCTCCGCGATTTCCGTGAATGACATTTCCGTGCCCATGATTAACGTAATCGCTTTTTCCATCCGGAATTTATTGATATAATCATTGGCTCCCATATCAGTCAGAGCTTTCAGCTTGTTATAAAGCGAAGCCCGGCTCATTCCTATCTCTTTACAGATAAAAGTGACATCTAAACTACTGCTGTCCAGATTCTCCTGAATAATCTGATTCAGTTTCAACAGGAATGTTTCGTCTGCCTGACTGAACGTACTTTCTTCCACTGCGGGGATTAATCCTGCGTTCAGATACCTTTTCTTGGTAGACTCCCGGTTTTTCAAACGGTTGCGGACTATTTCCATCAGCATCTCTATTTCGAAAGGCTTTGTCAGATAGCCGTCCGCTCCATTCTTGTAACCGCTCAACTGGCTTTGTCTGTCATCTCTTGCCGTCAGCAGAATGATAGGAATATGGCTGATGGTAATATCTTCCTTAATGTTCTTACAAAGTTCGTATCCGTTCATTCGCGGCATCATCACGTCACTGACAATGATATCCGGTGCATGATTTTTGATAAGTTGCAGCGCTTCCACACCGTCCGAAGCGATTACTATGCGTTTGAAATATTCTCCCAGCGATTTCTTCAGGAAATCCGTCAGGTCGGGATTGTCGTCCACGACTAAAATAGTATAAGGGGTGGTGTCGAAGTTATTTTCGTTCGGTATATGTTCATTTTTGTCGTCACTAATCAGTTCGTTCAGGTATGCTTTGGGTTGGCAGATGATTTCTTCAGTACCTTGTTTCAATGGTAGTTCGAAGAAGAAAGTAGCACCGGTTTCCTGATTATTACGGGCGCCGATAGAACCGCCGTGCAGTTCAACAAGAATCTTTGAATAAGACAGTCCGATTCCCGTTCCACTTTGTTCTCCCGTTCCCTGATAGAAGCGGGTAAAGAGTTTCCGGATATCTACCTGCTGCAATCCGTTTCCTTGGTCGATAATGGAGATACGTACTCTGCCGGCTTCGGGAAGTAACTCTGAGGTAATTGTAATTTCCGTATTTTCGGGACTATGTTTCAGGGCATTAATAAGCAGGTTGCTTAAAATAGTTTCACACTTGTCCTTATCGAAGCTGACAGTTTCAATCCGTGGGTCGAGTGTATAGCGGATTCGTACATTCTTGGCTTCACCCTCATTGATGAAGTCCTGTGATACGTGCTCAATCCATTGGTTGAGTGGATGAGGCTGTATCTGCATTTTACTTTCCCCGACTTCCATCTTGCGCACGTCAAGTACCATGTTTATGAGATTCTTCATGCGTTGCGACTGTCTGTAAATAGCTTTCAACGGAAGATAGTGATTGTCGTCGGAAGATAATGATTTCAATATCCTGCTGAGCGGAGCGTGTATCAGTGTCAATGGAGTACGAAGCTCATGGCTGATGTTAATGAGGAAGCGTACTTTTTCCTCATACACCTGTTGCTCATGTTCCTTCATTGCCCACTTTAGTTTTTCTTCTTTACGTTTCAATGTCCTTCGGAACGTTTCTATGATAACGGCGGCAACGAAAACCGCACAGCTCAGGATGAACCACCACGTGCGATACCACGGCGGAAGAATCGTCAGTTCAAGTACTTCCTGACTGGGAATCCAACTACCGTCCTTCGCGGTACAGGAAGCCATGATTTTATAACTCCCCGGTGGCAGTGAGCGTATAGCCAGTTCGGGATTGTAAGATTCGATTTGCTGGTCGTTCAGCCCTTCTATCTGGTATTTATATACTTTTTGGCGGAAGATATCTTCCTCTTTTGACATCACCCGGATAGTAATATTACTGTTCCAGGGTGCGGAGATTCCTTTCGGATTGTCGCTCATCTCATTATTGACGGACTCTCCGTTGATAATGACATCCGACAACTGGAGTTGGGGAAGTTCGGATGTCGTTAAAGGAAGGTTGCTGTTGATATGCAGCAGACCTTTTACCCCGCCCATATATACCTCTCCCTGCATGCTCAATAGTTGGGGCTTGGAAAGGTATTCGTTTAGGATGACGCCGTCGGATTCTCCGAACAGGACAAACTTCTTTTCCTTAATCAACCAGGCGAATAACATACTGTCGGCTCCTATCCATACTTTTCCCTGCTGGTCACATACTATCAGGGTGATTTCGCCGAACAGGGAAGTCGGTATCGGAGTCTTTGTCTTTGTACTGGGGCTGTAATGCACCAATCCGTAATTGTTTCCAATCCAGAAATTGCCCTCTTCGTCCCGTGAAACAGAATTGATAATCGTGTCTTTCTGACAAGAGTACAGGGCTTTCAGCCGGTTTGTACGGTTATCCAGTTCATAAATATGCTTTGTATCGCTCAGATAAGTATGCTCCTGATAATTGCCGATTGGCAGGAGAGCACCGATGATATCCTGTCCTTCCTGTTCTGTAGCGGTGCTGAAAGTTTGCTCTTTCAGGTTGTACTTATAAATATGCTCCCCTAGAAATAGGATACTATGCGGTGTGTTTTGTAATAAATTCACAGCTTTTCCCCGGTTGCAGAGACGAGCGTTTGTTTCAGCATCGACAATGGTGAAAGGTTGTTTTTCTCCGGTTGCCGGATTGAAAATGAATACTCCCTGCGAGAAAAGGGAAATCAATAATTTGCCGGGAGTAAACGCGCAGATAGACGCCACCTTATCTTCCCAAGTCGAAGGGTAATGAGTGAATTTCTCCGTAAGCGGATTGAAACTGTTTATACCGCCTCCGTCCGTGCCTATCCATATCCGGCTTTCTGATTCCTGGAAAAGACTCAGGACGGTAGCATTGCTTAATCCGCGGTCATTGCCGGGCAATACGTCCTTATAAGTTTTCATGGAAACTTCTCGGATGCTGATTAGTCCGTTGCGGATGCTGCCTGCCCATATATTATTGTTCCGGTCGTTGTAAAGACATAAGATAGAATTGGCGGGAAGTGAATAATTATCCCTTCCGGGGATATGTTCCAAAAGAGAAAATTGTCCAGTTTCCGGGTCGAGGATATTGATGCCGCCCCCGTCTGTTCCAATCCATATTTGCCCTTCCCGTTCGGCAAGGCTTAATACGACGTTGTTGCTCAGGGATGAATTGCGGGTAGTGTAAGTGCCCAGTAATTTGCCGTCACGGGTCAGGCAATTCAATCCCCCGTTGTAAGGAGCTACCCATATCCTTTTTTGTGAGTCTATGAGCACATTCATGATTTCCTTTCCGCAATCGAAAGGCGGACGGCTGCATTTTCCGGTCTTCAGGTCGAGCAGGAGCAGGCCCTGCCACCGACTGCAACAGAGCAGTGTATGTTCGTCCCAAAGGTTCAGCAGGGTGACATTGTAATTGGACACCAGGTCGAATGATTGCAGGAGACGGAAAGAGGCATCCTGGTAGTTATAGAAAAATATCTTGTTTTTCGAGCCGAACAAGACTCCGCCTTTAGTCAGGCAAACGGAATAAACGATGATGTTATTTCCAGTTTCATTTACCGGTATGAAGAAATCATCACTTTGCCGCTGATAACGTGCCACTCCTTTGTCCGTCAGAATCCATATGTTATTCTGTTCGTCTTCTATCATCTGATAGATTAGGTTATGAGGAATGGAGTGAGGGTTATCAGCCTGATGAACGTATTTCTTAAGTTCATGTCCGTCGTATCGTCCCAGACCGGAGCGTGTTCCTATCCATACGAAGCCTTGTTCGTCCGTCAGGATACACCTCACCGTGGAAGGCAATCCGTCTTTCAGGGAGATTTGCTTATAGTAATAGTGTCCGGCTTGAAGGGGGAGAATGCCGGCAAGCTGTATGATAAATGCAGTACATAGTAGTATCAGAATTCTTTTTTTCATGGAATCAGGTCAGTTTAACTGAAACAAAGATAGTGTATTCGGATGAATATTACTTGAATCAGACCCCTTATTTTTTAGTTATTATCCCTATCTTTGCCCGAAAATATACGAGACTATGATTACCGGAGAACTACAGAAACTTTATCAGGCATATACGGGCGTCCCCGCAGAGAATATAACAGAACTACCGTCTTCCGGCTCCAACCGCCGCTATTTCCGGCTGACAGGCGTACAGACATTGATCGGAGTGTATGGAACTTCCATTGACGAGAATGAAGCTTTTCTCTATATGGCAGCTCATTTCCGCAAAAGCGGTCTGCCTGTTCCCGAAGTCCATATCGTGTCGGATGACAAGGCCTGTTACCTGCAAGAAGATTTGGGCGATACCTTATTATTCTATGCCATTGAAAAAGGGCGTGCCACCAGTGTATTCTCAGAAGAAGAAAAAGAGTTGCTTCGCAAGACGATTCGGCTGCTTCCCGCCATCCAGTTTGCCGGAGCCGACGGGTTCGATTTTTCCCGTTGCCATCCCCAACCGGAGTTCAACCAGCGTTCCATTCTCTGGGATTTGAATTACTTTAAATACTGTTTTCTTAAAGCTACCGGAATGGAGTTTCAGGAAGACAAACTGGAAGATGATTTCCAGAAAATGAGTGATGTCCTGCTCCGCAGTTCTTCCGCTACATTTATGTATCGTGATTTTCAGAGCCGCAATGTGATGATAAAGGACGGGCAGCCTTGGTTTATTGACTTTCAGGGCGGACGTAAAGGCCCGTTTTATTATGATATTGCCTCTTTCTTGTGGCAGGCAAAGGCGAAATATCCCGACAGCCTTCGTAAGGAACTATTACAGGAATACATAGAAGCCCTTCGTAAATATCAGCCGATTGACGAGCCTTATTTCTATAGCCAGCTCCGTCATTTCGTTCTTTTTCGTACCTTGCAGGTACTCGGTGCTTATGGATTCCGTGGTTATTTCGAGAAGAAACCTCATTTTATCCAAAGTGTCCCTTATGCCATCGCAAATTTGCGCGGACTGCTGAAGGAAGATTATCCGGAATATCCGTATCTCTGCAAAGTTCTGCGTGAACTGACCGGATTAAAGCAATTCACAGATGATTTGAAAAAGCGTCAACTGACCGTCAAAGTAATGAGTTTTGCTTATAAGAAAGGCATTCCCGACGATCCGACAGGCAATGGGGGCGGTTATGTCTTTGACTGCCGTGCCGTGAATAACCCCGGAAAATATGAACGATATAAGCCTTTTACCGGGTTGGACGAACCTGTAATCACTTTTCTCGAAGAAGACGGGGAGATACTTCATTTCCTCGACCATGTATATGCTTTGGTCGACGCTTCCGTGAAACGGTACGTGGAACGGGGATTCAGTAACCTGTCTGTCTGCTTCGGTTGTACCGGCGGACAACATCGTTCCGTTTATTCAGCCCAGCATCTGGCGGAACGTCTGAACCGGAAATTCGGAGTGAAAGTGGAACTGGTGCACCGTGAACAGAATATAGAACGTACGTTTGAAGCAACAACTGTGTAGAAGAGGTATGAAAGCTATGATATTCGCTGCCGGTTTGGGCAGCCGCCTGAAACCGTTGACCGACACCATGCCCAAGGCTCTTGTCCCCGTAGCCGGACGGCCGATGTTGGAACATGTTATCCTCAAACTGAAAGCATCCGGCTTTACGGAAATAGTGATTAACATCCATCACTTCGGCGGACAGATACTTGATTTCCTGAAAATGAACGATAATTTCGGGCTTGCCATACATATCTCCGATGAACGTGACTTGTTGCTTGATACGGGAGGCGGTGTAAAGAAAGCCCGTACTTTCTTTGAAAACTCAGATGAACCTTTTCTGGTTCATAATGTAGATATTCTTTCGGACATTGATTTGAAAAAGCTCTATGATTATCACCTGCAAGATGGAGGGGCGGCCACTTTGCTTGCCAGTCGGCGCAAAACTTCCCGTTATCTCCTTTTTGATACGGACAAGAGACTTTGCGGGTGGATTAATAAAGATACGGGACAGGTGAAACCGGAAGGCTTCCTGTATAATCAGTCCCTTTATCAGGAATATGCATTCAGCGGTATCCATGTACTTTCTCCCGTTATTTTTCAATGGATGGATGCGCCGCGTTGGGAAGGCAAATTCTCCATAATGGATTTTTATCTTGCCACATGCCGGCAGGTAAATTACTCCGGTTACTTGACTGGGAATTTACAATTAATAGATATTGGCAAGCCGGAGACATTGTCCGAAGCGGAAAATTTTATGTACCGAAGTTCTATATAGAGACACCTAAAGGGGCTATTTGCCCCTTTTATTATTATGTAACAGAAGATTTGTGTAACTTTACCCGGCTGAAACAAACAAGATTGTAATATTACACAAATTTTGCTACATGGAAAAAGAATATTCCCGGGCTTTGGTGAATGAGATAACTGATGAATTATTGCATAATATCTTTAATGACTTGTCTGTAGGTCTGGAATTATACGATAAGGATGGTCTTATGATAGATGTCAATTACTCACGGTTGAGATCTATGGGGATAAAAGACAAAAAAGACATTCTGGGGCATAATTTATTTGACTATACAAGTTTCTCCGATGAAATCAAGGAACAGATCAGGAAAGGAGAAACTGTACGTTTTGTGGCGAAATACAATTTTGATACTTTGCGCCGTCTTTTTCCTACCACCTTGTCCGGTATCAAATTCTTTGAGTTTACTGTTTCCTTCGTACACAATGAGAGGGCTGAAATTACGAATTATCTGGTGATAACGCAGGATGTCACCGAACGTGTTTTGTGGCAAGATAAATATGATAATCTTTACGAAGAGGCTGTGCGCTCGAAAAAGGAACTTCTTGAAAGCGAACAAAGGATGATTCAGTTGAACCGTCAGAATGAGTTGGTATTGAATAATATTAATTCAGGTCTGGCATATATCGCGAACGATTATATAGTACAATGGGAAAACATCTCACTTTGCAGCAAGAGCCTTTCTTATGAAGCTTATAAGACCGGAGAACTTTGCTACATGACAGCGCATAATCGTAATACTCCTTGTGAGAACTGTGTAATGCAGCGTGCACGTCAATCCGGTCAGGTAGAATCCATATTATTCAATCTCGATAATAAGCACGTCATCGAAGTATTTGCTACTCCTATATTCAACGAACAGGGGGATATTGACGGTGTCGTAATCCGTGTGGATGATATTACCGAACGGCAGCATATGATAGGTGAACTTGAAAAGGCAAGAAGCCGTGCCGAGCAATCCGATAAATTGAAATCCGCTTTTCTGGCGAATATGAGTCACGAAATCCGTACGCCGTTAAACGCTATCGTCGGTTTCTCTGACTTGTTGATGGTGACAGACGATGATGAAGAAAAAGAAGAGTACGTCCAAATCATTAATGCTAATAACGAATTACTTCTGAAACTGATTAATGATATTCTGGATCTTTCGAAAATAGAAGCCGGCTCGGTAGAGTTGAAGTACGAAGAATTTGATTTGACTGTCTATTTTAATGAATTGACTGCTGTCATGCAACAACGTGTCACTAATCCTCAAGTCCGTCTGGTAGCCATGAATCCTTATGAAACTTGTATCGTCCGTCTGGATAAGAACCGCTTGGCGCAGATTCTCATGAATTTTGTAACTAACGCTATCAAATATACCGTCAAGGGGATTATTGAAATGGGGTATGAGAAAATAGACGGTAATATTCGTTTGTATGTCCGGGATACAGGTATCGGCATACCCGAAGATAAAAAAGATAAGGTATTCCACCGTTTTGAGAAACTGGATGAATTTGCACAGGGAACCGGACTGGGACTGTCTATTTGTAAAGCTATCGTTGAGGCTTGTGGGGGAGAAATAGGATTCGAGTCTGAATATGAAAAAGGTTCTTTCTTCTGGGCGGTTTTGCCTTGTCGGTTTGAATCGGCTGCCGGTGGAGCGGAATCTTCCCGACAGAATCGTGGAAAGGGCATGGAGAAGGAGAAAGGGCTTTCTCTTGTTTCCGAAGATACTGTGAAACTTAAGAAGAAGGTGCTTGTAGTGGAAGATATTCAGAGTAACTTTTTCCTCGTATCTTCTATCTTGAAAAACCGGTATCAGTTATTGCATGCTCCGAATGGGCAGAAAGCTGTTGAAATTGTCCGGACTCAACCGGTAGACCTTGTGCTGATGGATATGAAGATGCCGGTCATGGACGGACGTACTGCGACTGCCGAGATTCGTAAGTTCAATACTCAGATTCCTATTATCGCCTTGACTGCTCATGCTTTTGACGCAGACCGGGTGGCGGCTCTGAAAGTGGGTTGCGATGATTATCTGGTAAAACCGATTAATGGGGCGAAGCTGATGCAGACTTTGAAAGAATACGGCTGTTGAAGTGAATCAGATTAAAAATGTGCTGACCTGAAAAAATGTATATTTTCTCCTTGTAGATTTTTATATATCAATCGCTTGTTCATAGTGAAAGGAAAAACGTCCGGAATTTGGGATGATGTAAATCCGAAGTGCCTGTGATATCCTGTTTGTGTAATTAAAAAGTATGCTGATCTTTTATATTTGCATCAATTTGCTTCTAATTTATAGGGATATGTATTCATATGGTTGTTTTGGGACTTTCTCATATCTGGGATAAACTAATGCTCAAATGCTCTTTTCGGAGAGCTGTTATAGCTTGGTCGGTGAGCAGGAAGAGGTTCCCCGGTGAGCAACAAAGTGTTACACACCGAGGAACACTTCCTTTCTCACCGAGGAAAGTTGTCTGTTTCTTTAAAGAAAGCGCATATTCTTTGGAAATATATACTGTATTGTGTCATTAATATGCATATATATGTGATGATATGGATGCTTTTAATTCTAGTTTACCTTTTTCAGTAGTTTTGTTTTCTTCTTTAATCTGAAAAATAGAACATTATTCTTATTTATTTAGAGGTATTGAAAGAGAATCCGCTTACTATAAAAGGCTATATATTCGCAAAGATTAGGATGGTTTCTCATATTTATGAATTTACTTGCTGCTTATGGACTGCTCGAAAAATAAGAGAGGATGAAATATTCATTGATTTGACTATCAGGTACATGGGCCTTTAATCCTCTGATATAGAAAGCATATGAAGTATCGTCACTGATCTGAATTTATTACTATATTTGAAAACAGGATTCAAGTATAAAACTTGAATCCTGGAGTTTTCTATTTACACAAAATAGTGGACAGTGCTTACATCTCTAATTTATATGCTTTCTTTGAGAAGTGCTCTTGCGGTTTGTTATTTATGTAGATGTTTTGATTGTAAATAGAAAAGTTAAAAGCTAGGAATGTAGTTTTAGTAATCGACGGTACCAATATATTGACATCGTGCAGTTATTACCTTATTGCCATCATTTGTTATTAATTTGAAAGCTCCTAAAGATTCATTTTGCCTCTTTGCATAGAGTATGCTTAATCCAGAGTTTGTATCTCGAAGAAATTTAATAAAATATCCCAAAACGGCTTCATCAGGACATTTTGTGACCATAAGCTCAAAATCGGAGTATTCATATAATTTTTTAGACTTTATTTTTTGTGCAAATTCGTGGAAATTACTTTGGTGAGTTATCATAAAACTAAAACATCCATTACTGGATATTATTCCGTATGTAAAGTTATCAATATCAATTTTTTTATTTAAATATAATGTTGATAATTCTTCTAATTCCTCATATGTGAGTGAACCAAGGCCTGGACTTAATTGCGTATGATAACATTCTGTTAATAATCTGTTATTAAGCTGATTACTACTATATATTACGTTGTTACTATTTCTTGTTTGGGGCGAGATTATATTTTCATTTGTATCTTTTATCCATCCATCTTCTGTCCATGAATATGTAGGGTTTAGAGTGTAGTCGTAAATCTTGTGGAATAAATCATAAACCCGGGTTCTGAATATATTATCACTATCCATTATATCAGCTTTTTTACAAGCTGGATGTGTTGTACTTGAAGGTGGTTGTGGATTTGATGGGTCTAGATTAGGATCTGGATCAAGAATAGTGGGAGGGACTGTATCATTACACACCCACATATACTCATATGAATATGTGGGTTCACAAATAGGGAAAGATTGTCCTAACTCTTCGTCGCCCCAAACAAAATCTTCACATTTCTCACCTATATGAACTAGAACTTTTTCATAATGGCAGTCTTCTCCTGTGTTTCGAGTTGTTATATTGGCTTCTATATTCTCATCTATTACAGGAGAAATAGTACTTGTTATTTTCCCATTTTTATATCTATATCCATTTCTAAATTCTTTTCCAATATTATAAAAATAGATATCCCCGTCAAAGTTTTCCTCACATTGGAGAAATGTGTTTTTACCTAATCGTTTTGTTTTCATTAAGTAATCATATGAGCCTCTTATATTCATAATAAAACCATCTGTTTTATTATTCTTTAGATTTTTCCTTATTACTAATCGAGCAATATTCCTTATTTTCTTTGCATTTTTATTTGGATTGAATTTTTCCTGAGTTTCTAAATCCATAAAAACAACGCTTTTTTTCGATAGTAATGTGGTTTCTACAATCTCATAATCTCCTTTTCGGCTTTCTTTGGCTTCTGTCCATTTAGGCTTTATTAGAATTTCATCGGGGTAATTTGATAATTGGATAGTAGTTATAGACGAATAATTTGCATCATACCATGTCTTAGCTTCGGAAATAGTTAACTGTTGGTTATCATCTAATACAACAGTTTCTGTCGAATTATTATTTAGCGGTGTTTCATCCTTTAGGCAAGAATAGACTATTAAGCAACAGAATGTTGATATTCCTAAAAAGCAAATTTGCTTTCTCCATTTGTAGTTTTTCATACGTTTATTTTTTTAATTAATAATTTATTTTATTCTCAAAGAGCATTTTTAAATTCTTGTGTATCTCATATGTTTCGAATCCATATACTTTGACTTTTTCTGTTAGAATCTCATTAGCTATTCGCTTAGCCTCTTCTTCTCTTCCCATTGTTCGATAGAGTATTGCTAGCTTACTGCGAGCACGCTGTTTAGAGGGAACCATATAATGGGCTAATAAATAAGCGTTTTCTGCTTCTCTATATTTTTTATTGGATAATAATATGTCTCCTTTTATAATATATATTTCTGGGGTTGGATAAAGTAGCTCGCATTTTTTTATTTTTTCTAATAAAGCAGAATCTGTTCCTGTTTTATAAACTATGTTGCAGTAATACATCCAGAAAATATTTTCCATCTGCATTGATTTTTCAAGTAGAATTAAATCTTTAGTATTTTTATTCCATTTAATTTGAGAGTTTTCATTAATTATTTGATGGAGTTTTTGGTAATCAGAGTGTTTTCTTATACACATTGTTCCTACTCCAATGCTTACTATAAAAAAAAGACTAAGAATGATCTTGCGAGGTAAAGAGGGGATAAAAAAAGTTTTCCCGAAACGATGAGACAAACATGCTAAAGCTAAAATAGCAATTGTCTGCATTTGGAATACATGATTAGGGTATGCAAATAATCCCCAAACAATGAAGACTATTAAAACTGATTGTGAGGATAGGGTTACTATATCCTTTCTAGTAGGAATAATTATTACTATATATATAAAACATAAATATATTAATAAACCGACTAGACCATATTCTACAATTAAACGTAATGGTTCGTTATATACTAAATGATTATTACTGGCTAAATATTTATCTTGTGGTGTTCCTTTAGTTTTTAAGTAGTCTGCCTGATAATACATATAATATTTAGTAAAACCTTCAGCGCCAAAGCCAGTGAGTGGTCTATCTTGTATCATTTGTGTAGTTATTTTCCATATGAGTATTCTCCCTGCAACAGAGTCTGGTTTCAATTGATAAAGTCCATAAATAGACGTCGTGATAAATAGAAGAATGATAATTTGAGAAATTAGATGTGTACAATATTGATGAATTTCTTTTTTAATCTCCTTTTTACTTAAATAAAATACATAAAAAGGGTGGATTAGTGCGGCAAAAAGAGCTATCCATGCTGCGCGTGAAGCAACAATGATAAATAATGGCAGACAACAAAGGAGTACAATTCTTATGAATAAAAATAATGGTTTGTAGCGTTGACGAAAACCAGGATGCATACTACAAGTGAAAAGAATACTTGATAATAGGCTAATCATTCCTGCATAAATAGCAGGATTACAATATGGACCGGTTATTTCGAAGTGGGCGTTATGTACCGGGAGTAATTTTGCATATTGTAAATAACCAGTAATAGTTAGGATAAGTACGCTTATTGATACAAAAATAATGAGAATCCCATAATTGAATCTTCCTGCTAATCTAATAGTTCCATAAATAAGGAGTAGTGCAATATCCCCCATTGTCCATAAATTAAAAGATTTAACATGGTAATTGAAATATCCTAGTATAGTGATAATAATAAATATATCAATAATAGTAAATTGTATGCTTGTTTTGTTATGTAATAAAGGCAAACATATACCTATGAAAACTCCTGTGAGCGAAACTGTGAAAATACTAGATAATCGTGAAGAATCAGGAATATCTAAACACAAGTTTATGACCAAGTTTATTAGTATTATTCCACTAATTATTGATAACGTATTTTTATATATAGATGTACTAGCCATTTAGTTTATAATTATATGTATTGATTGATGAATATTTGTTTACAATTTTTATAAAAGAAAGGTAATTCCTCTTTGCCTTTATCTAAATTTCTTAACCAGTAAATGGTATTGGCTGGAATAGAATCTATATCTAGATAATTATATTCAGAAGTAATATTTTTGTGTTTTATCCATTGGTTATTTTTAAAATAGAGCAATTGGTAATTGCATTTTGGTTCTATGATATTTATAGCAGTTCGTGGAAGTAATCTTATTTGAGTAATACATATAGGTGACTGAAAGTCTATACCGAGACGTTTCCAGCGTGCAAATGTTTCTGGATTTCCATCAAAGAAATTTTCATATAATGGCCCAGTCTTTATTGGAATTCCTATTACTTTTTGAAATTCATTTGTCTCTACATTTGAATCTATTTTTGAGAAAATAGGGAGGGGAGTGGGAGACATAAATATATGTTTTGTATCTTTTCTACCTAAAAACTCAATTTCGGCTATATCCATTGGTAAGTTTTTCAGGGTAGTAAAACGGTAGTAGCGATATTTCCCAGTTTTATTTAGTTTATATTCTTGCCAATAAGGCTTTGGAATATTTTTGATGATTAGTAGTGTATCATAGAGACCGTCCCAATTGTCAGAACCTAACAAGCAGGCTTCTTGTAAGTTTCTTCTGTATTCTGCTAATATGTTTTTAGATGGGTATTTACGTAAAAGATGCATGTTTACTTTTTGGGATTTGCTACATTCAATATCTTTTTGAATGATTTCTCCTGAAATACTATCTTTATTTAGTATTAATGGTTTGTAGAAATATTCAATGCCTTCTTCTGATAGATATGATGGAAAGAATACTATATTAATAGGGACTTGATAAAAAGTCACTGTATGCTTATTTTTGTTGATTTCTCCCCATGCAACTGGAGTCAGCTCTTTTTCTGTATTAAAAAAGGATAGATAAGCAATATTATTAGATGTGTTTTCATTAAAGGGCAATATTAGTGTTGTACAAGTATGGTAACGCTCTGTAACGTCTTTTATAGTTGCTATATCGAAATAGGAAGGTATTGGCTCATTTGGACTTTTAAGGAAATAAGGGGTGTTTTTCATTGCAGAAAATGTTTTTTGATATACTTTTCCTACATACTTCAGACTTAAATCCCAGTCTTCTCGTAGGTTGTTATATGGTGGAGTATATGGTTGGAGAATGTGGTTGGAATCAGGAGAAGCACACCAATAGTGTCTGCTGTTTTTGTCAGGCCATTGAGGTGTAAATTCATATACAACAGGAATACCACTAGCACGAAAATAATTGCAAGTTCTTGCAGCCAGATTATGACAATCCATTTTGAAAGCAGGAATAAAAGGGTCAAATGTTCCCACATGATGAGTGGAGGCAATATATGTGTGCATTGCTCTTTGTAATCGAACATATTTTTGATAACAATCAATAGGATGATGAATATTATTCATTCCGTTTTTTGTGAGCTTATCTTTGATAATAGATCTCAATAAACGCTTATTATCTACTAAAGATTCATCAACAGTCCGATAAGGAAGTATCCATTCTTTAAACTCATCAAATGAAAGTTGTTTTAATAATGGTGAATGATTCCATTCGTCAAAGGCTATTTCTATGTTATCTATTAGAAAATTGGCTGAAAGTAATTCTAAGTCATTTTTACATTGAAATTCGATAGATGTGGGAGAAGGAATTGAATCGAATTCCTGTCCAATAATATGTTTTAAAGAGTCATTATTGATAGCATTTGAGTCGATCATACAAATAGAGTCGACTTTTTTGAAATGTGAGAAATATGCAATGGGTAGTTTTAGTTGATTTTTACTTTTATGATAAGGCATGTTGCTTATTAGGAAGCAAGCTGCATTAAACTTTAACTTATCTTTGTTTCTATAATGTTCTAGAACTTTGATTAACTCCTGTTTATTGTCACCTGCAAGTGCCAAGGCTTGTTCTACTTCCTTTGGATAAGGTTGGCAAGCAGAAAGAAGTATTATTAGATTAATTAATAATGTGGAAATGTGTTTCTTTTTCATTTTTGCCTGATTTAAAGTTTATGATGCAAAATTACAGATAATGTGTCTGGCTAATGTTCAATATTGATTATATGTCTTTCTAGAAATATTTATTTCTGTTATTATTTTAGATAATATCAATGAAATGGACGATTTTAGACAAATTTGGATATAAATTAGCGATTTTGGAACATTCTATTTTTGTGCCTTGCCTATTTTTGTAACCGAAATAGTTATTCAGCAAAAAGTCTTATATACTTTTTCAGACTTAGAGTGTTTTGAGATTTATTTTTGTTAGCTAATAAATAAAGTCTTTATTATTAAATGTAATATTATGAAAAGAAAGAAGCTTATGAAAAAACAAAGCGGCTTTGTTGTTCTTCTGCTGCTCCTCTTACTATTCCCTTTAGGAGCATTTGCACAACAACAGATGATTAAAGGGCAAGTGGTGGACGATAAGGGTGAAACCATTATCGGCGGCACAGTCATGGTTAAGGGAACACAGGAAGGTACTCTGACTGATATTGATGGAAATTTTTCTGTCAAAGGTAAAGTTGGTGATGTCTTAACCATTTCTTATGTTGGTTTTTCTCCTCTAACAGTAAAAGTGACCAAACTCGAAGGTAATCGTTTCGTAATGAAAGAAGATACGAAAGTCCTTGACGAAGTGGTTGTAGTAGGTATGGACAAGCAGAAACGTAATACAATTACGGCTGCTGTGGCTACAGTAAAATCCGATGCTATTGTTAATCGTCCGGTAACAGATGTGACCAGCGCATTACAAGGTAATGTCGCCGGTTTGAACTTTGCCTCGGATGCTGCTGAAGGTGGTGTCGGTGGTGAAACCGGTGCGGAAATCAAGTTTAGTATTCGTGGTATTGGCTCTATTAATGGTGGTGAACCTTATGTATTGGTAGATGGTGTGGAGCAAAGTATGCAAAATGTAAATCCCGCTGATATTGAAAGCATCAGTGTATTGAAAGATGCTTCCGCTTCTGCTGTGTATGGTGCTCGTGCTGCTTATGGTGTAGTATTGGTGACTACTAAAAGTGGTAAAAAAGAGAAAACACGCGTCACTTATCGGGGGACAGTTGGTTTCAGTTCTCCTATCAATATGCCGCAAATGATGAATTCTTTGGAATGGGCGAGATACATCAATCAGCGTGAAGAGAATATGGGGCGTAAGCAAATGGTTTCGGATACTACTATTGATAAGATAATAGGATTTATGAATAATCCTTATTCGGTAGAATTTCCGGGTATTGCTCCTAATCAAGCTGGTGACGGATGGGCTGCCGCTTCTGAAAATCAGTATGGTAATACTGATTGGTTTGACTATTATTTTAAAGACCATGCTATCCGCCATTCACACAATCTTAGTGTTCAAGGTGGTTCGGAAAAAGCTACCTATTATGTAGGATTGGGATATACCTATCAGGAAGGTTTGATGGATCAAGTTCAGGATGATTTGAAAAAATATAATGTAAATACTAAGTTTACAGTAACGGCAACTGATTGGTTGAAATTTAATTTTAATAACAATTTGACATTAAATATCATTAATCGTCCGATGCCTAATCAGACTATCTTTTATGGTACGATAGCTAATCAAGCACCAACTCGTGTAACCCAATTACCTGTAGAACAAGTGGAATACTCAACTCCTGATTGGAATGAATTGCTCTATATGAAGAAAGCAAATTATAATCAGAACCGTATTTCGGATGCTATGTCTTTTTCAGCTATAGTAACACCGTTGAAAGGTTGGGATATAATGGGAGAAATGAAAGCTCGTTTGGATGTTGAAAATAATAGCTTTGAATTGAGGACGCCTAGTTTTATGCAACCCAACGGACAAATTACAGAGAAATCCGGAATTCGCCAAGGCTATCAATATCCGGGTATGAGATGGCAGAATACGAATACCGGTTCATTGACACGGGGTAATACCTTTAATTACTATTTATCTCCCAGCGTGTCAACGTCTTATGTCAACCAGTGGGGCGATCATTATTTTAAAGTAATGGCGGGTTATCAGATGGAGTTGCAGGAAAACTCCAATGATTTCATCTATAAAGATGGAATGTTGAGTGAAGATACTTATTCATTCGAGAATGCTGATGGGAAACTATATGCTGGTGAAGTTCGTACCCATTGGGCTACCATGGGATTTTATACTCGTATGAACTGGAACTATAAAAATATTTATTTTCTTGAGTTCAGTGGTCGTTATGACGGTTCATCCCGTTTTGCACCGGGAAACCGCTGGGGATTCTTTCCCTCTTTTTCTGCTGGTTATGATATAGCGCGTACTGATTATTTCACCAATTTGCAATTGCCTGTATCACAGTTAAAAGTGCGTGTGTCTTACGGACGCCTGGGCAACCAAAATGGTGCCGGACTGTATGATTATCTAGGTATGATGACCCTTGATCCGAATAATGTCAATGCATGGTTGCTTCCTGGTGGAAATAATGGGATTGACAGAGGTACTATTTCATTAACTCCGAAAATGATTAGCCCGTATATCACGTGGGAGAAAGTAGATAATGCCAACTTAGGTTTAGATTTAATGTTGCTGAACGATCGTTTATCTGTAACGTTTGATGTTTACCAACGTACAACGAAAGATATGATTGGTCCTGCTGAAGCTATTCCAGCTGTCAGTGGTATTGTGCCGGATGATCGTGCGAAGATTAACAATGCTACCTTACGCAACCGTGGCTGGGAGTTCTCAATCAATTGGCAAGATAAGTTGAAATGTGGTTTCAGTTATGGAGTAGGTTTTAACTTATTCAATTATAAGGCTGTTATTACAAAGTATAATAATCCTGAAGGTATTATTTATAACAACCATACAGGTTTGGACCGTAATAAAGGTTATTACGAAGGCATGGATATAGGTGAGATTTGGGGATATGTGGCAGACGACTTGTTTATGACTAATCAGGAAATAGATGCATATTTAAATAGTAAGGACCTGTCTTTCTTTAAGAGCGACAATCTTTGGCAAGTAGGTGATTTGAAATATGTGGATACGAATCGTGATGGCAAGATAGATCCGGGAAAAGGCACTTTGAATGATCATGGCGACTTGAAGATAATTGGTAATGCTACGCCAAAGTATTCATTTGGTATTAACTTGAATGTTGGTTATAAGGGATTCTCTGTCTCCACTCTGTTACAGGGAGTTGGCAAACGTGATTTTACATTGGCCGGAAGTACTTACCTTTTTGGTGGAAAGAACTTCTTTAAAGAACATTTGGATTATTTTAGTCCGCAGAATCCTAATGCATATCTGCCCCGTCTGACAGAACCTAAAACAACAGATTATGATGCTAATGTGGGATATAATACGACACGCTATTTGGTTAATGCCGCTTATATGCGTATGAAAAACTTAATGGTGTCTTATACATTCGATAAGAAACTTTTGAAAGCTATGAAGTTGGAAAACTTGAGAGTGTATTTTACATGTGATAACTTGTTTACTATTAGCAAACTGCCAAAATCTTTCGATCCCGAAACACTGAATCAGGTGAATACATGGGCAGGTGGTAGTTCTGCTACGGCACCGGGAATGACCTCTGCTGCCAATGAAAACGGTAATGGTAAGGTATATCCTATGAACAGAAACTTTGTATTCGGTATTGATTTTACCTTTTAATTAATAACAGAGAAACATGAAAATATCTTATTTATATATAGTATTATTGGCGAGTATAGGAACGATTGTTTCTTCGTGTTCCGATTTTTTGGACCGCGAACCGCTTACTGTCCCTAATAATGCATCTTTCTTATCAGGTGAAGCACAAGTGCGGGGATATATAAATGGTCTTTATACGGCACTTCCGTCCTTAACGAAATTTGGGATGGGGGTACGTGGAGAAGAGAAGAACAGTGATAATATTCTTTCTGAAATCTACGATAAGCGTCTGAATGGTGAAAGTACATTATTCTCTAGTAGCGAAACATGGGAAACTGGCTATAAGAATCTGCGTAGTGTGAACTATTTCTTCCACTATTATCTAGTACCGGAAGAAATGGAGACAGCAGAAATAAAATCCTTGAAAGGTGAAGCTTATTTTCTGAGAGCTTACTGGCATTTCCAACAACTGAAGAATTTTGGAAATATTCCTATCATGGACGGATTTTGGGATGAACATGCTACAATAGCAGGTTTGCAAATTCCGCAAAAAGATCGTGGAGAAGTAGCTAAGTTTATATTAAATGATTTGGATATAGCTCAAGGATTATTGTTCGATAGAAGTAAGTATAGCGGTTTACGTATATCTAGAGAGGCTGCTATGTTGCTTGCCATGCAAGTAGCTTTGTATGAAGGAACGTGGGAGAAATATCATAAGAACGATGAGTTTGCAGCTGCCGTTGATCAATCAGAATATTTCTTTGGTGAAGTGTTGAGATGGGGAGATTTGCTTCTGGGGCAAGGTATAGAGTTGAATACGATGGAGACAGATGAGAAAGCAGTAAATACGGGTGATCCTTACGCTCATTTATTCAATCAGAACGATTATTCAAAGACACCTGAAGTCTTATTTTGGAAAAAATACTCTGTTGCTGATGGTATATTCCATGCTTTACCTAGTCTGCTGGGTGGAGGAATTGTTGACCAGGACGGGCCGGCCGGTGTTGCTGGTGAATTAGTGAATACATATTTGTATGCTGACGGTACGCCGATTAACCCCAATGAAGAGAAATTTAAAAATTTCAATAAGACGTTTGAAGGCAGGGATCAACGTTTGCTCGAAACGGTTATGAATACAGGAACTAAATTTAAATCAACAGTTAAGGGCTCTCGTCCGATGTATGTGGCAGAAAGGGGAGAAGGTAAGGACAAGGATATTTTGGCTCCTTTCCTGGTGGGATCCGGCAATTCGAAAAATGTGACGGGATATCATATCCGTTTAGGAGTAGATACTACGTATGTGGAAGGTAATAGTGAAACGGGATTAGTCATTATGAGGTATGCTGACGCATTGTTATGTTATGCCGAAGCTGCCGAAGAATTAGGGAAGTGTAATGATGAAGTACTAAAAAAAACGTTAAAACCACTGCGTGAACGTGCCGGCGTGACGTATGTAAAACCGTCGGTCATCGATCCTAATTTTACAGATTATGGTTATGCCTTAACGCCTAATATGCAGGAAATTCGTCGTGAACGTCGTGTAGAGTTGGCTTTGCAGGGCTATCGGTTGGACGACTTGATGCGTTGGAATGGTGCAAAAGTGATTGTAGGCAAACGGGGCAGAGGAGCATATCTGGGACATGATGGAATTCTTTATAAGTCGTTCACTGAAGAACAACAAGAGGCGTTAGCCACTGTATTGACGGATGGGAACAAATGGATGGATCCTTTGCAGGAGATGTTGCCGAACGGTTACCAGTTCAATCCTAAGAGAGATTATCTGTTGCCTATTCCGCCGAGTGAATTGGAGTTGAACAAGCAGATGACGCAGAATCCGGGTTGGAAATAAAGATTATTATAGATTCTATAAAAATATAGTATATGAAAAAGATTTTAGAATGGACATATTTATGGGTACTCTTACTGATATTTGTTGGTGTATCAGGATGTTCTGACGATGATAAAGTAAGTGCATTGGCAGAACCTGTACCTCTGAAAATGACACTTAACAGTACTGATTTGGTGATGGGGGAGACGCTCGAAATCACTTTTGATGTGACAGGCACAGCAGAAGGAAAGAAAGCAATGAACGAAGACCTTAATATCAAACTAAGTGCTGCGACTGATAAAGGAGCTGTAGACCGGTTATTGTTTGATGGTTTCCCTTCTGTTGTGACATTGCAGCAAGGTGAGACGAGCAAGACCATTCAGATTCCAGTCAAGAAAGAAGGGCTTAATAAGGAACACTCTGTAGAAATATCAGCTTTTGCACGTGGATATAAAATGGAAGGTGCTTTACAGATTATTACTGTGAGCGATTATCATTATTCTAAAGTGAGTTTGAAGAATAATGTGGATAAACAGGTGAAAGAAGGACAGACATTCGTATTGGTGGCTTCTGTTAATTCAATATTAAAAGATCCTCTGACAATTACTGTTAAAGCTAAAAATGGGGAAGAAGAACGCTACGAAAATCTACCGGAAGAATTGGTTATTCCAGCCGGAAAGAATTCGGTTGAAAGTGCTCCTGTTACTATGAAGAAAGATGTGAAAACGACCGAAGATGAAGATCTTACTTTGGAATTTGCTACAGTTCCCGCTCTGAGCCGCTATCCTTTGGTTGATACAAGATTAGTTATCAGAAAGATTGATATTCATAAGAATATGGATACTCAGTTGAGGGATGAGCGTTGGCTGTATGAGGATGCTGATATGCTGTATGTTTCTCCGAACAATGAAGCTAATGTGAAAAAATGGGGACAAACTAATTATATGGTGATGAAAGAGGGTGACCCGCATCCGAACAGTGGCAAGGTGCTTCCGGAAGGAAAATGGAAATTTTTCCGGGCATATGAGTTCCATAAAATTGCCGGATGTCTTGTTGAGAAAGTAAGCAATGATAAGACATATACTAGTAAAGAGCATCCGGCAGGGCTTGCTGATCAGAATACAGGAGCGGTAGAAACAGTCGGTGCCGTAGATAATGCCAAATATTCATGGATAACGGACGAAGGATATCTGAGAATGATCTCATTAAAAGAACAAGCCATATCGGCAAATACCGGTAAGACTTTTAAGTTTGGGACTTCTGCTTTCTATTCCTGTAAATTCCAGAGAGGAAACCCGCTTAGCCCTACATGGCCTACTGCTAACGTTCGTATTTATCCGGGGATGCGTATTGAGACTCGTGCTCGTATTCGTGGTGCTGATTGGAGTGGTATGTTACCGGGCATTTGGTTGCAAGGTAATGAACAGGTAGGTGGTGATGGTCAATGGAATAATTGGCCGGACTTTGGAGAAATAGATGTGATGGAGAATAATACAAAACATGGTACTCCTAGCTATAGGACAGGCGTTGAACAAACCTTCCATTTCGGTGGTGCTACACCTAATCAGCAAAACAAATATGCTCCTACTAAAGCTGTAACGGAGATTGCTGGAACAATCGGTGATTTTCATATCTATTGGGTAGAATGGGTAGACAATACGACAGTTCGCATGGGTGTTAATGGAGCTACAACGATAGTAGTAACGAAAGCAGAAGTTGAATCAGCAGGCTCCAGATGGCCATTTACAGATGAAGTGAATAAAGAAGGACTGTATTATATTCTAACTATGATGTTCTTACACAAAGCTGAGCCTAATTATCCATCTATGGAAATGAGCTATCTAACGGCTAGGAATATGTTGAAAAGTAATCCTAATGCACTGATTCCCCGTATGGAGATCGACTGGGTACGTTTCTACATTGATGATACATATTCTGATCATGGCATGCCATGGAGAGATGATGTCATTCTTTACTAATAAACAGAATAATAAACCTTTTTAAATAAAATAATAATATGAAGATCAAGACGATTTTATGTGCAGTATTTGCAGCAACTTTAATGGGTAGTTGTAATTATGATGATGGAGAACTGTGGGATGCTGTTAACGGGCAGGAAGAAAGAATTTCCGCTTTGGAGAAATGGCAAAAAACTGTGGTTGAACAATTAAACTCTTTGCAAGGGATACTAACTGCTACTGATTATATAACTAATGTAGAGAAGGTGACCAAGGATGGAAAAGAAGGATATAAAATCTCTTTCCTTCATGCAGCCCCTATTACATTATATTATAATGATGATAAGGAAGTAAGTGGTACTGGCGAAAATGTTATTGGTGTGGCAGAGGAAGAAGGTACTGGTAAATGGTACTGGACTTTAGATGGTGAAGCTTTGATTGTTGACGGTAAGACTGTATATGTTAATGGTGGAGATGATATTAAAATAGAAGTAAATGCAGATGGTTCTACAAAACTGACTATTGGCGATAATGAGGTGACAGTACCTGGACCTATTACTCATCCTGTGACGGGAGTTGCTGAATCGGGCAATGTTGTTACTATAACTTTGAATGGTGGAAAAACTATAGATGTACCTAAATACCTGAATCTTAGTAATATTCTACTTAATGAATATAGTCAAGAAAATGCGGGAGAGCAAATCTATAAATTAGACCTTCCGGATAGTTATATTATAAAAGTATTAGATGTAATATCTAGTGATTGGACAATTGAGGTGACTAACTCTGCATTAAGAGTTGTTTATCCTTCTTCAGGAGAGACTACAATAACTTTCCTTATTTCGGATGGACAGACTCAGACTGTAATGAAAACTGTTACATTTAAGGCTGCTACTCTGAGTGAACAATGGTATGAGATAACATATACAAAGAATGAGGTAATCGTGATACCTGATGGTGTAACGAGAGTTAAAGTTACAGGAACAAAAGAACAGAATCCAGGCAGTGCTAATGTGTTTCTTACTACTATAGCTGAGCCTCTTAAAAAAACAACCAGTGTGAAGAATATTGATTTATCAGGATTGTGGTATAATGGGCAGATTTCAGCTAATGGGTTCTTAGTGAATGCTGTTGTTGAAAATGGTGTTGTTAATCTTGAAAAATCAGGAGAAAACACTTCTATAGAAACGATTATTCTTCCTCAAGATGTCGTAAATATCTTCGATCGTGCATTTGCTAATTGTAGGGTTTTAAAAAGCATCACAATCCCTGGAGATTTGACTTCTAAAAACTATAATGAGAATTGGTTCTATGGCTGTACAGCTTTTGAAGCTATTTATGTAGCAGCAGACAAAGTCATCTCTTACCAAACTAAGTGGAGTGCTGTTGCTGATAAGATAAAAGCAATTCCTGCCGAATAGAATTTATTATAGCTTTTTTATAAGTAGTTGATTGAACATTCAACAGATTTGTAAATAGGTAAATGATTTTATAACTGAAGGCTGTATTAGATAGCAACTTATTTAATACAGCCTGACTTTTATTTTTTTGAAGTATTTTATTCAAGAGTTATGCAGAAATGGAGATTTTTGGAAATTAATTGGTAATTTGTGGAAGCCGATTTTGCCTTTCTTTCCCTATCTTTGTTGTTACTTATCTAATATAAAATTGTTTTATGGAAAAACTGCAATCAAACTTATTCTTTCCTTTGGCAGGAGTAGCTGCCGTAGCTTCCCTTGCTTCCTGTTCAAACAAGCAAAAGCCTGCGGAGCAGAAACCTTTGAATATCGTCTACATTATGACAGACGATCACACGGCTCAAATGATGAGCTGTTACGACACACGCTACATGGAAACACCGAACCTCGACCGCATTGCTGCCGACGGTGTACGTTTTACTCAGAGTTTTGTAGCGAATTCTTTAAGCGGTCCCAGTCGCGCCTGCATGATAACAGGAAAACATAGCTGTGCCAATAAATTCTATGATAACACTACTTGTGTATTCGACAGTTCGCAACAAACTTTCCCGAAGCTGTTGCAGAGAATTGGTTATCAGACAGCGCTGGTGGGTAAATGGCATCTTGAAAGCTTGCCTTCCGGATTTGATTACTGGCAAATTGTCCCCGGACAAGGTGACTACTACAATCCGGATTTCATCACGCAAAACAATGACACTGTCCAAAAACACGGATACATCACAAACCTTATCACTGATGATGCTATCGACTGGATAGAAAACAAACGTAACCCGGAGAAACCTTTCTGTCTCCTGATTCATCACAAGGCGATTCACCGTAACTGGCTGGCGGATACTTGCAATCTGGCTTTGTACGAAGATAAAACCTTCCCGCTTCCGGATAATTTCTTTGACGATTACGAAGGACGTCCGGCCGCTGCCGCACAAGAGATGAGCATCGTAAAGGACATGGACATGATTTATGACCTCAAAATGCTTCGTCCCGATAAAAAGTCCCGTTTGAAATCCTTGTATGAGAAATATATCGGTCGCATGGATGAAGCGCAACGTGCCGCATGGGACAAATTCTACACCCCGATAATAGACGATTTCTATAAACAGAACCTGCAAGGCAAGGAACTGGCCAACTGGAAATTCCAGCGTTACATGCGCGACTATATGAAGACCGTGAAATCACTGGATGACAATGTAGGCCGTGTACTTGACTACCTGAAAGAGAAGGGATTACTTGATAACACGCTCGTTGTCTACACTTCCGACCAAGGATTCTACATGGGCGAACACGGTTGGTTCGACAAACGCTTCATGTACGAAGAATCCATGCGTACACCGCTTATCATGCGCCTGCCGAAAGGATTCGACCGCAGGGGAGACATCACCGAAATGGTACAGAACATCGACTATGCGCCTACCTTCCTCGAACTGGCGGGAGCAGAAATACCTTCCGATATTCAAGGTGTATCCCTTGTTCCTTTGTTGAAAGGCGAATACCCGGAAGACTGGCGGAAAGCCCTCTACTATCATTTCTACGAATATCCCGCGGAACACATGGTAAAACGCCATTACGGTGTACGTACAGACCGCTATAAACTGATTCATTTCTATAATGACATCAACTGGTGGGAACTCTACGACCTGCAGGCAGACCCGTCGGAAATGCACAACCTCTACGGGCAGCCTGAATACGAACCGGTAGTGAAAGAACTGAAAGAAGAAATGCTGAAACTTCAGGAGCAATACAATGACCCAGTCCGCTTCTCACCGGAGAGAGACAAGGAATAATACCAATGTACATACACCATGAAAAGATACATCTTAATCATTCTCATACTGCTTTCGCCACTGACAGCGTTACTACAGGCAGATAACTTAACATCCCCTTTGATTTCGATAGTTCCACGCCCGACACAGATTGTGCCGGGTAGTGGCAACTTTACCTTTTCTGCCCGAACGGTGTTTGCGGTGGAAAATCAGGAACAAGCCGTGATTGTCCGCAATTTTATCGACCTGTTTACCCGTGCCGCCGGAATAACCCCCGCACTGAATGTCGGTAGCAAAGAAGGGCAAGTCCGTTTCGTGACCGATTCTTCTTTAAAAACCGAAGCGTATCTGTTGGAGATTGTACCGGAACAGATACTCATTAAGGCTTCGGATACAAAGGGATTTTTCTATGCCCTGCAATCTGTCCGCCAACTTCTTCCTGCCGCCATAGAATCGGAACAACCGATGCGGAATGTCGCTTGGAACGTTCCTGCAATGACCATTCAGGATGAACCCCGTTTCGGTTTCCGCGGATTACTGTTGGATCCTGTACGTTGTTTTATCCCCAAAGAGAACGTTCTGCGAATCATCGACTGCATGGCGATGCTGAAGATAAACAAACTTCATTTTCATCTGACGGACGATAACGGCTGGCGGATTGAAATAAAGAAATATCCCCGTTTGACGGAAGTAGGGGCGTGGAGAGTGGATCATACCGATGTACCTTTCCACTCACGTCGCAATCCGGAACGGGGAGAACCCACTCCGATAGGCGGTTTCTACACACAGGAAGAGATCCGGGAAATTGTGGCCTATGCCGCCGACAGACAGATTGAAGTAATTCCGGAAATAGATGTACCGGCACACAGCAACTCTGCTTTGGCCGCCTATCCCCAATTTGCCTGTCCGGTTGTGAAAGACTTTATCGGTGTACTTCCCGGACTGGGAGGACGTAATGCCGAGATAATTTATTGTGCGGGAAACGATAGCGTATTTACCTTCCTGCAAGATGTTTTTGACGAAATTCTGACGCTTTTCCCTTCCCGCTATATTCACGTAGGTGGAGATGAAGCCCGGAAGACGAACTGGGAGAAGTGCCCGCTTTGCCAGAAACGGATGAAAAAGCAGCGTTTGGCCGATGAAGAGGATTTGCAGGGTTACTTCATGAAACGAATCAGTGATTATCTGCGTAAGAAAGGTCGTGAAGTGATTGGCTGGGATGAGTTGACAAACAGTTCTTTTCTTCCCGAAGAGTCCATTATCCTCGGTTGGCAGGGAATGGGAACGGCTGCTCTGAAAGCTGCCGAAAAAGGACATCGTTTTATCATGACTCCTGCACGTATCATGTACCTGATCCGTTATCAGGGACCGCAATGGTTTGAACCGGTCACTTATTTCGGCAACAATACCCTGAAAGATGTCTTTGATTACGAACCTGTACAGAAGGACTGGAAACCGGAATATGAATCGTTGCTGATGGGCATACAGGCTTGTATGTGGACAGAGTTCTGCAATAAGCCGGAAGACGTGGATTATCTCTTGTTCCCCCGTTTGGCAGCTTTGGCGGAAGTGGCATGGACACCCGCAGGTACGAAAGACTGGTCCGGATTCTTGAAACGGATGGACGCATACAACGCGCATATTGCGGAAAAAGGAATTGTCTATGCCCGTTCAATGTATAATATACAGCAGACAGTGACACCGGTGGACGGACATTTGGAAGTGAATCTGGAATGTCTCCGTCCGGACGTGGAAATTCATTATACACTGAACGGCAGTGATCCGGCTATGTCTTCTCATCGTTACGACGGCCCTATCCGTGTGACGAAGACGCAAATGGTGAAAGCCGCTACCTTTATGAACGGCAAGCAAATGGGAGAAACCTTGGAATTGCAACTTACATGGAACAAAGCTACGGCAAAACCCTTGCTTGGCAATAGGAAGAACGAAATGTTATTAGTCAATGGATTGAGGGGTAGCCTGAAATATACTGATTTTGAATGGTGTAACTGGAACCGGAATGATTCCATATCTTTCACGATAGATTTGCTGGGTAAGGAGAATTTGAATAAATTTGCCATTGGCTGCATTACGAATTATGGAATGGGAGCGCACAAACCGAAAATGATTCGTGTGGAAGTTTCAGATGACAACAAGACATACCGTGCCGTAGGGGAACTGAATTTCTCTTTGGAAGAAATATATAAGGAAGGAACTTTCAGGAATGACTACTCGATGGATATGGGCGGAGTATCTGCCCGTTATGTCCGGGTGACGGCGAAAGGAGCGGGGATATGCCCCGACAGTCACGTCCGCCCCGGTCAGGAAGCGAGGGTTTATTTTGATGAGGTGATTATAGAATAGTAATCAAGTTGTTAAGAACGACAATTAAGTGCTTTTGCAAAACAATCTTATATAAACTAATTATGATGACATGCTTATGAATATTAGCTTTAAGAAACAAACTTTTTTACTTCTATTGGCAGGACTGACTGCTACTCTGGCCTCTGCGCAGAAGCAACCGTTGCCCGAATGGCAAAGCCAGTATGCGGTAGGACTGAACAAACTTGCCCCTCATACCTACGTATGGCCTTACGCCGATGCTTCCGATATTGAAAAGACGGGCGGATACGAGCAGTCTCCATTTTATATGAGCCTGAACGGAAAGTGGAAATTCCATTGGGTGAAGAATCCCGATAACCGTCCGAAAAACTTCTATCAGCCTTCCTATTATACCGGTGGTTGGGCGGACATCAACGTTCCCGGCAACTGGGAACGTCAGGGTTATGGCACAGCTATCTATGTCAACGAGACATATGAATTTGATGACAAAATGTTCAACTTCAAAAAGAATCCGCCACTGGTTCCTCATGCGGAGAATGAAGTCGGTTCTTATCGTCGCACGTTCAAAGTGCCTGCCGACTGGAAAGGCCGTAGGGTGGTACTGTGCTGCGAAGGTGTAATCTCTTTCTATTATGTATGGGTGAACGGGAAACTGCTCGGATACAACCAAGGCTCGAAAACAAATGCCGAATGGGATATCACGGATGTCCTGAATGACGGAGAAAATGTAGTGGCCTTGGAAGTGTACCGTTGGAGTTCGGGCGCATATCTGGAATGTCAGGATATGTGGCGCTTGAGCGGTATCGAACGGGATGTTTACTTATATAGTACTCCCAAACAGTACATTGCCGACTATAAACTGAACGCTTCTTTAGATAAGGAAAAATACAAGGATGGTATCTTCGGATTGGAAGTAACTGTGGAAGGCCCTTCCGCTACCGCCAGTTCCATTGCATACACATTGAAAGACGATTCGGGTAAAGCTGTCTTGCAGGATGCTGTTCAGATTAAATCCCGTGGATTGAGCAACTTTATCGCATTTGATGAAAAGAAGATTCCGAACGTGAAAGCTTGGAACGCAGAACATCCTAATCTTTATACATTGCTACTCGAACTGAAAGACGCCCAAGGTAACGTCACCGAACTGACCGGATGCGAAGTCGGTTTCCGCACTTCGGAGATCAAGGACGGACGTTTCTGCATCAACGGCGTTCCGGTACTGGTAAAGGGAACCAACCGCCACGAACACTCACAACTCGGACGTACAGTAAGCAAGGAACTTATGGAACTGGACATCAAACTGATGAAACAGCATAACATCAACCTTGTCCGCAACTCGCATTATCCCACCCATCCTTACTGGTATCAGCTTTGCGACCGCTACGGACTGTACATGATTGACGAAGCAAACATCGAATCTCACGGCATGGGTTACGGCCCCGCTTCCCTTGCCAAAGACAGCACTTGGCTGACAGCCCACATGGATCGTACGCACCGTATGTACGAACGTTCCAAGAATCATCCGGCGATTGTTATCTGGTCGCTTGGAAACGAAGCCGGAAACGGTATCAACTTCGAACGTACCTACGACTGGTTGAAATCAGTAGAAAAGACCCGCCCCGTGCAGTACGAACGTGCCGAACTGAACTACAATACAGACATTTACTGCCGTATGTACCGCAGTGTGGATGAAATAAAGGCGTATGTAGCGAAGAAAGACATCTACCGTCCTTTCATCCTTTGTGAATACCTGCATGCAATGGGCAACAGTTGCGGCGGGCTGAAAGAATACTGGGACGTTTTTGAAAGCGAGCCGATGGCACAAGGCGGTAATGTTTGGGATTGGGTAGACCAGTCATTCCGCGAAATAGACGAGAACGGAAAATGGTACTGGACTTATGGCGGTGACTATGGGCCGGAAGGGATACCGAGTTTCGGTAACTTCTGCTGTAACGGCTTGGTTGGTGCCGACCGTGAGCCGCATCCGCATCTGCTTGAAGTGAAGAAAGTTTATCAGAACATCAAGACTACGTTGCTTGACCGGCGGAACATGAAACTTCGTATCAAAAACTGGTACGATTTCTCCAACCTGAATGAATATATATTCCATTGGAATGTAACGACAGATAGTGGAGAAAGACTGGCGGAAGGTACAAATGTATTGGATTGTGAGCCACACGGCACAATAGACATACAGTTGGGCAATGTGCTCCTTTCGAAGAAGGATCGGGAAGCTTATCTGAATGTGAGTTGGACGCGTAAGGAAGATTCTCCGATGATAGCCAAAGACTGGGAAGTGGCTTATGACCAGTTTATACTTCCCGGATATAAGAACTCCACGGCTCATCGTCCTCAAAAAGCAGGTGAGACTACCTTTACCGTTGATAAACAAACGGGAGCCTTGGCTTCTTTAAGTCTGGATGGCAGAGAGTTGCTTTCTACCCCAGTGACATTGAGCCTTTTCCGTCCGGCTACAGATAATGATAACCGTGACAAGAACGGCGCGCGTCTGTGGCGCAAAGCGGGGCTGGATAATATAACCCAAAAAGTCGTTTCACTGAAAGAGGGTAAGAACTCGACAACTGCCCGTGTAGAAGTTCTCAATGCGAAAGGACAGAAAGTTGGTACGGCTGACTTTATCTACGCACTGGACAAGAACGGTGCATTGAAAGTGAACACTACTTTTGAACCGGATACTGCAATCGTGAAATCAATGGCTCGCTTGGGATTAACCTTCCGCGTAGCTGACACTTACGACCAAGTTTCCTATTTGGGACGTGGCGACAATGAAACATATGCCGACCGTGACCAATCCGGCAGAATCGGACTGTACCGGACAACTCCCGAACGTATGTTCCACTATTATGTCGTTCCCCAGTCTACGGGCAACCGTACTGATGTACGTTGGGCGAAGTTCACGAATCACTCCGGTGAAGGTATCTTTGTTGAATCAAACCGTACTTTCCAGTTTAGTATGATTCCTTTCTCGGATGTATTATTGGAAAAAGCACGGCATATCAATGACCTGGAGCGTGATGGAATGTACACAGTACATCTCGACGCAGAGCAGGCAGGTGTGGGAACTGCTACCTGCGGTCCCGGTGTGTTGCCGCAATATTTGGTTCCAGTGAAGAAACAGGGCTTTGAATTCACCCTTTATCCGATTAAATGAGTTTAGAAACGATAGGTTATTAGATTATATAATTGGGGTGTGGGTTTCACGGTTTCTTTGAATATTGTCAGAAATATTCTGTTGGAGTAGTGAAATTCACATCTTTATGTTATCTTTGTGCTATCAGCATTAATTAAATATTATATCATGAACAAACTACTGACCGCCTTCTTATTATCCTCTGCCATAACATTAAGTGTACAGGCTCAAAAGAAAGAAAACTATTATGTGAAGCATCTTGAATTTCCTCAAAATGCCACTCTCGAACAGAAAGTAGATATGGCTGCGCGCCTTGTACCCACTCCTCAACAATATGCCTGGCAGCAAATGGAACTGACGGCTTTTCTCCATTTCGGTATCAATACCTTTACCGGACGCGAATGGGGGGATGGAAAAGAAGACCCCGCACTTTTCAACCCTTCGGAACTGGATGCCGGACAATGGGTACGCAGCCTTAAAGAAGCCGGTTTTAAAATGGTACTTCTGACAGCGAAACACCACGACGGTTTTTGTCTTTGGCCGACAGCTACTACAAAGCATTCTGTCGCTTCCTCTCCTTGGAAAAATGGAAAAGGAGATGTTGTGAAAGAACTTCGGGAAGCTTGTGATAAATATGGGATGAAGTTTGGTGTTTATCTCTCACCGTGGGACAGGAATGCGGAATGTTATGGAGACTCTCCCCGTTACAATGAGTTTTTTATCCGCCAGTTGACGGAGCTGCTTACCAATTATGGTGAAGTGCACGAAGTATGGTTTGACGGTGCGAATGGGGAAGGGCCGAATGGAAAGAAACAAGTATATGACTGGGACGCTTTCTATAAAACCATCCAACGTTTGCAACCGAAAGCGGTAATGGCGATTATGGGTGACGATGTCCGTTGGGTAGGAAACGAAAAAGGACTGGGGCGCGAAACGGAATGGAATGCAACGGTGCTGACTCCGGGAATTTATGCCCGCTCGACAGAAAACAACAAACGTCTGGGTGTATTCAGCAAAGCGGAAGATTTAGGAAGCCGCAAGATGTTGGAGAAAGCTACGGAACTGTTTTGGTATCCTTCGGAAGTGGATGTGTCTATCCGTCCGGGATGGTTCTACCATGCGGAAGAAGACGCGAAAGTGAAGTCCCTGAAACATTTGTCGGATATTTATTTCCAGTCGGTAGGATATAACTCCGTACTTTTATTGAATATACCGCCCGACCGCAAAGGCTTGATTCATGAAGCGGACGTGAACCGTCTGAAAGAATTTGCAGCTTACCGTCAACAGATATTTGCCGACAATCGGGTGAAGAAAGGAAGAAACTACTGGAATGCCACTTCGGGTAGTGAAGCCGTTTATTCTTTGAAACCGGGCTCGGAAATTAACTTAGTGATGCTTCAGGAAGATATCACAAAAGGACAGAGAGTGGAGTCTTTCGTTGTAGAGGCTTTGACTGATAACGGTTGGAAAGAAGTAGGCAAGGGTACGACAATCGGATATAAACGTATGCTACGTTTCCCGACAGTGAAAGCCAGTCAGCTACGGGTAAAGATTGACGAATGTCGTCTGACTGCTCATATCAACCAAGTGGCTGCTTATTATGCAGCTCCTTTGCAGGAAGTGGTTCAGGGTGAAGATTGGAATAATTTGCCTCGTGCAGGCTGGAAAAAAGTCGCTGATTCTCCATTGACGATTGACTTGGGCAAATCGGTGACATTAGCCAGCTTTACTTATGCTCCTCTGAAAGCGGAAGCGAAACCGTCAATGGCTTTCCGTTATAAATTCTTTGTGAGCATCGACGGGAAGAACTGGAAGGAAGTTCCTGCCAACGGCGAGTTCAGCAATATCATGCACAACCCGTTGCCGCAGACCGTCGCTTTTGGGCAGAAAGTACAGGCGCGTTATATTAAGTTGGAAGCTACTACACCTACGGCAACAACCGCAAAAGTGGAAATGAATGAAATAGGAGTGACGGTTGCTCCTTAATAGAGTTGCCATCGTTGAAAGATATGCTTAGAGAGTAGCAGTGAAGACTGGCGGTCTTGATTTCTTGTGAATCAGCCGCCGGTCTTTTTTTCTAAACCAAATGAATCTTTTGCTGTTATTAATAAAAAAACAGAAGTTATGCTCGTAGTAGATTTAGGAAAATGGATGAACAAAATCCTGATAGATTGGGGGATAGACCCGACAGTTGCCGACCGTTTTGATGAGACTATTATTGCTATTCTGATGATAGCAATTGCCATCGGTCTAAATTATCTCTGCCAGGCGATTCTCATAGGCGGGATGAGGCAGTACACCCGTCGGAAACCACATCAGTGGAATACGTTGCTGATGAAACGTAAAGTGTTTCATAACCTGATTCATACGATTCCGGCTTTCCTTGTCTATTATTTGTTGCCGATAGCTTTTGTTCGTGGTAAAGATTTGTTGCTTATTTCTCAGAAGGCTTGTGCCATTTATATCATTTTTTCTCTGTTGTTGGCTGTTAATGGAATTCTATTGATGATAATGGATATCTACGATGGGAAGGAGTCGATGAAGAACCGCCCGATGAAAGGGTTCATTCAAGTGTTGCAGGTTCTTCTGTTTTTTATCGGCGGAATCATTATCATTGCCATTATCGTGAATAAATCCCCAGCCAGTTTGTTTGCGGGATTAGGTGCTTCGGCTGCCATCCTGATGCTGGTATTCAAGGATTCCATACTAGGATTTGTGGCGGGTATCCAGCTTTCCGCCAATGATATGGTTCGTCCGGGCGACTGGATTACGCTTCCTTCCGGTGCTGCCAATGGCACAGTGCAGGAGATTACTCTGAATACAGTCAAGATTCAGAATTTCGATAATACGATTTCTACTGTTCCCCCTTATACCTTGGTCAGCAGTCCTTTTCAGAACTGGCGGGGAATGGTGCAATCAGGAGGACGAAGGGTAATGAAGAATA
>OGJZ01000223.1_pt1 | contig 71981 bp, 58 predicted proteins | sample 1572321 | NCBI WGS metagenome assembly OGJZ01 (sample SAMEA2582086, study PRJEB24529) | metagenome | biome: Human gut stool | place: China | collected 2011 | reverse complement strand
TGACTTTCCATTCGCCTTCACCAAAGACCTTCAGCCCGGTGGAATCAATCACCAGGTGTGCGATTTCACCCCGGGTGGACGTTTTGAAACTGACATTAACCGACTTTGCCCGCTTACTGACACTGGTGTAATCCGGGCAGCGCAACGGAACGTTCATCAGGGCAAAAATGGAATCAATAAAACCCTGCGCAGCCCGCAGGGTCAGCCGGAATACGCGTTTAATCACCAGAACGGTGGTGATGGCGAGATCAGAATAGCGCTGGGGCCTTCCTCGTGATGAAGGCGTTGCCGACTCATACCAGGCCTGAATCGCCTCATCATCCAGCCAGAAAGTGAGGGAGCCACGGTTGATGAGAGCTTTGTTGTAGGTGGACCAGTTGGTGATTCTGAACTTTTGCTTTGCCACGGAATGGTCTGTGTTGTCGGGAGGATGCGTGATCTGATCCTTCAACTCAGCAAAAGTTCGATTTATTCAACAAAGCCGCCTGTAGGGTAAAATTCGCCTACATTGTGAGCTGAGTGGATGTTATAAGGCTAACAAGCAGCTTAGGGTAAATGTACTTGCCTCGCCGGTGTTGCACAGCGAAGTCAGCTGGTGCCGCGAGCGCTTTCTATCTTGGTATTCCCCTCATTCTCATTGAGATACGACAGCGGGGCTGAAAATGGATCTTGTACAATGATAAAAATTGCGCGCATTGCCGTGACGTTGGGTTTGCTTTCCTCACTGGGAGCCCAGGCTTACGCGGCCGGGTTAGTGGTAAATGACAACGACTTACGTAACGACCTGGCCTGGCTTTCCGATCGCGGGGTCATCCATCTGAGCCTGTCGACCTGGCCGCTGAGCCAGGAAGAGATCTCCCGGGCGCTAAAAAAGGCCAAACCGTCCTATTCTTCTGAACAAGTGGTGCTGGCACGTATTGACCAGCGACTGTCTGCCTTAAAAGCCGATTTCCGGGTCACCGGCTACACTTCAACCGATCAGCCGGGCACTCCGCAGGGGTTTGGTCAGACACAGCCGGCAGATAACTCGTTAGGCCTGGCGTTCAACAACAGCGGCGAGTGGTGGGATATCCACCTCCAGGGCAACGTTGAAGGGGGAGAGCGGATCAGCAACGGATCGCGCTTCAACGCCAACGGCGCATACGGCGCGGTGAAGTTCTGGAACCAGTGGCTCTCTTTTGGTCAGGTTCCGCAGTGGTGGGGACCTGGCTATGAAGGTAGCCTGATCCGCGGGGATGCGATGCGGCCGATGACCGGTTTCCTGATGCAGCGCGCAGAGCAGGCGGCGCCGGAAACCTGGTGGTTACGCTGGGTGGGGCCATGGCAGTACCAGATCTCCGCCAGCCAGATGAATCAATATACCGCTGTGCCACATACTAAAATTATCGGCGGTCGTTTTACTTTCTCACCTTTCCAGTCACTGGAATTAGGTGCTTCGCGCATTATGCAGTGGGGTGGGGAAGGGCGTCCGCAATCTTTGAGTAGTTTCTGGGACGGGTTCACCGGACAGGATAATACAGGGACAGATAACGAACCGGGGAACCAGCTGGCCGGGTTTGACTTCAAGTTTAAACTGGAACCGACCCTTGGTTGGCCGGTGAGTTTTTACGGACAGATGATCGGCGAGGATGAGGCTGGCTACCTGCCTTCCGCGAATATGTTCCTTGGTGGAGTGGAAGGGCACCACGGTTGGGGAAAGGATGCGGTAAACTGGTATGTTGAAGCACATGATACGCGCACCAATATGAGTCGAACAGGCTATAGTTACACACACCATATTTATAAAGATGGGTACTACCAGCAGGGTTATCCTCTCGGTGATGCGATGGGCGGCGATGGTCAGTTAGTTGCTGGTAAGGTTGAACTGATTACAGAGGATAACCAGCGGTGGAGTACACGTCTGGTGTACGCCAAGGTGAACCCAAAAGATCAATCAATTAATAAAGCATTTCCTCATTCAGACACACTTAAGGGCGTACAGCTGGGGTGGAGTGGTGATGTTTTTCAGTCGGTCCGCCTGAATACCTCATTGTGGTACACCAACGCGAACAACAGCGACAGCGATGACGTTGGGGCCAGCGCAGGGATAGAGATACCGTTTAGTTTATAAGGCTGAATGCTGAAAATAGAGGAGAGAGGGTGGTAGTGCTGCAGGAGGCAGTCAGTTTTTATCTCTCCATAAGCCGGCAGGTAAGCAACGGCGATGACAGCTGCTCAGGAATTGGCAAATTTTGATTTACTGATGATGTGACATTATGAAGAAAAAACTTGTTAGATTTTCGGCATTAGCGTTGGCAATTGGGTTTTTATCGGGTTGTACCATTATCCCTGGTCAGGGATTAAACAGTCTGCGTAAGAACGTGGTTGAGCTCCCCGATAGTGATTACGATTTGGATAAGCTGGTGAATGTATACCCGATGACGCCAGGGTTGATTGATCAACTTCGCCCAGAAACCGTTCTGGCGCGTCCCAACCCGCAACTGGATAATTTACTCCGTAGTTATGAATACCGCATTGGGGTAGGTGACGTACTAATGGTCACCGTATGGGACCATCCTGAACTAACTACTCCTGCCGGCCAATATCGCAGCGCAAGCGATACTGGTAACTGGGTTAACTCGGATGGCACCATTTTTTATCCATATATCGGTAAGGTGCAGGTAGCGGGTAAAACGCTTAGTCAGGTACGCCAGGATATAGCCAGTCGTTTGACCACTTATATTGAAAGCCCACAGGTTGATGTTAGTGTTGCTGCTTTTCGTTCGCAAAAAGCCTATGTGACAGGTGAGGTTACTAAATCAGGGCAGCAGCCAATTACCAATATTCCATTAACGGTGATGGATGCCATTAACGCGGCCGGCGGGCTTGCACCAGATGCGGACTGGCGGAATGTTGTATTAACACATAACGGAAAAGACACAAAAGTCTCATTGTATGCATTAATGCAGAAAGGCGATTTGACACAAAATCATCTGTTATATCCAGGTGATATTCTTTTTGTACCACGTAATGACGATCTAAAAGTATTCGTCATGGGCGAAGTAGGTAAGCAAAGCACAATGAAGATGGATAGAAGTGGCATGACATTGGCGGAAGCTCTGGGTAATGCTGAGGGGATGTCACAAGCTTTCAGTGATGCTACTGGGGTGTTTGTCATTCGTCAGATTAAAAATGATAGTCAGGGTAAAATTGCGAATATCTATCAGCTTAATGCTCAGGATGCTTCGGCCATGGTGTTAGGTACAGAGTTCCAGTTACAGCCGTATGATATTGTTTATGTCACTACAGCACCATTGGTTCGTTGGAATCGTGTAATATCGCAACTCGTACCAACAATTTCTGGAGTTCATGACATGACAGAAACTGGTAAATTTATTCGAACTTGGTAAATAATATATGTTTGACTCAATATTAGTTGTATGTACTGGCAATATTTGCCGTTCTCCGATAGGGGAAAGGATACTACAACGTGCTTTTCCTGGAAAAATAATCAAATCAGCCGGAACGGGAGCATTAGTAGGTCAAAACGCCGATAGGCAAGCATATAATGTAGCTTCCCAAAACGGTTTATCGCTTGATGGACATAAAGGAAGACAATTTACTTCATCGTTAAGTCGAGAATATGAACTGATATTAGTAATGGAAAAATATCATATGGAGCAAATCGGAAAAATTGCTCCGGAGGCAAGAGGTAAAACATTACTTTATGGACAATGGATCGGGCAAAAAGATATACCAGACCCATACAGGAAAAGTGATGAAGCATTTTTTTCTGTTTACAAATTAATCGAACAAGCCAGCCAAGGTTGGATTGAAAAATTAAGCACATAAATACTAGGTATAATTTTATGTCTCAAATGTCAAATAAACCTTCAGTTAAAGATGAACAAGATATTAATTTAGGCCGAATAATTGGTGAATTAATTGATCATAAAAAACTAATAATCGCGATCACATCTTTATTTACCTTAATAGCACTTGTTTATGCTGTGTTTGCAACGCCAATCTATCAAGCGGATGCTTTAATTCAAGTTGAACAAAAACAAGGGAATGCGATATTAAATAATATCAGTCAAATGTTACCTGACAGTCAACCAATTTCAGCACCCGAGATTGCTTTATTACAATCAAGAATGGTAATCGGTAAAACTGTTGATGATTTAAATTTACAAGCGATAATTGAACGCAAGTATTTTCCTTTGTTTGGTAAAGGTTGGGCAAGGTTAAAAGGTGAAAAGCCTGGTGCCTTAAAAATATCACGCTTGTATATTGCTGAAAATCTTCAGGGGAAATCCTCCGAATTAAGCATCATTGTAAAAGATAATAATCATTATGAAGTAATCTATAATGATCATAAACTTAATGGTGAAGTAGGAAAATTAGTCAGTGCTCCAGGATTTTCAATAAATATAGAAGAAATTGATGCAAGTAAAGATGCCGAATTTACCGTAACTTATGTTTCAAAGTTACAAGCAATAACCGATTTGCAAAATTCATTTTCAGTTGTTGATCAAGGTAAAGATACTGGAATGCTGACATTGTCGTTAGCAGGGAGTAATGATGAATTAATAAAAAATATTGTCGATAGTATTAGTCAAAATTATTTAGCGCAGAATATCGCCCGTCAAGCGGCTCAAGATGCCAAAAGCTTAGATTTTTTGAATCAGCAATTACCGAAAGTAAGATCAGAGCTTGATATCGCTGAAGATAAACTAAACCAATACAGACGACAGAAAGACTCTGTTGATTTATCATTAGAAGCGAAATCTGTATTAGATCAGATTGTTAATGTCGACAATCAACTTAATGAATTAACATTTCGCGAGTCTGAAATTTCACAGCTTTATACTAAGGAGCATCCGACGTATAAGGCATTAATGGAAAAAAGAAAGACTCTGCAAGAAGAACGAAACAAGCTTAATCAAAAAGTATCATCAATGCCTAAAACTCAGCAAGAAATTTTACGACTGAGCCGAGATGTTGAATCCGGACAGGCAGTTTATATGCAGTTACTAAATAGGCAACAAGAACTAAGTATAGCAAAATCCAGTGCGATTGGTAATGTGCGTATAATAGATAGTGCTGTTACACAACCTGAACCAGTGAAACCCAAGAAACTTTTAATTATCATCTTAGGTTTATTAATTGGTGGAATTATTTCAATAGCAGTTGTTGTTGTTCGCACGGTATTGCGCCGAGGTATAGAATCTCCAGAACAGTTAGAAGAGTTAGGAATAAATGTTTATGCAAGTATTCCTGTTTCAGAAACTATTAATAAAGAAACTATTTCAACAAAAAATCGGAAGGATAATAATAATAATAAAACTAGTTTTCTTGCAATTGAAAATCCAGCAGATCTAGCTATCGAAGCAATTAGGGGGCTTCGTACCAGTCTTCATTTTGCGATGATGGAAGCAAGAAACAATGTTTTAATGATTTCTGGTGCTAGTCCTAATGCAGGAAAAACATTTGTTAGTACAAACCTTGCTGCTGTAATTGCTCAGACTGGTAAAAAAGTGTTATTTATTGACACCGATATGAGGAAAGGTTATACGCATAAATTATTTAACACAAAAAATGCAGAAGGGTTGTCTGATTATTTAGCAGGAAGAGTTGAATTAAGCAGAGTTACTCAAACTTTGGAAATAGTTAATTTTGACTACATATCTAGAGGTTCAGTACCTCCTAACCCTGCGGAGTTATTGATGCATTCAAGATTCAGTGATCTGATAGCTTGGGCATGCTCTAATTATGATATTGTTATTTTAGATACACCGCCAATATTAGCTGTTACGGATGCAGCCATAATCGGGAATTATGTGGGTACGACTCTTCTGGTCGCTCGATTTGAACTTAATACCCCACGGGAGATGGATATCAGTGTTAAACGTTTTGAACAAAGTGGAGTAGTAGTTAAAGGATGTATCTTGAACGGTATTGTTAAAAGAGCAAGCAATTATTATAATTATGGGTATAACCACTACGGATATTCATACGATGAAAAAAAATAATATGAATTTTATTATCCAATAAGGTGAGTAATTACATGAAGGTATTAATTGCTATTCCAACTTATAATGGTGGCCGTATATGGGAAAAGGCGGCTGCAAGCATAAGAAAATATGCCGGGGATGAAGTTTATGTACAGGTTGTTGATTCAGGAAGTATTGATAATACGGTTCCTGTAGCGTATGAAAATGGTTTTTCGGTAAAAATTATAAATTCTAGCGAGTTTAATCATGGTGGCACAAGAAATTTAATTGTTGATATGCATCGTAATGAATATGATATAGTGGTATTTTTGACACAAGATGCTATACCTCAGCCAAATTTTTTGGATAATATTTTAAAATGTTTCGAAGATCCTATGGTAGGATGTGCATACGGTAGACAGCTTCCACATGATGATGCCAGCTATATTTCAAAGCATGCACGCTCTTTTAACTATCCATCTAGAAGTCATGTGTCTACTAAAAATGATATCCCTAGAATGGGTATTAAAACAGCATTTACATCAAATTCATTTTCCGCATACCGAATTAGTGTATTTTGTGAATTATCTGGGTTTCCAGAAAATACAATTTTAAGTGAAGACATGTATTTTGCTGCAAAATGTATTCTTAACGATTATAAGGTTGCATATTGTGGTGACTCAATGGTAAAGCACTCACATAATTATTCGCCTATAGAAGAGTTCAGAAGATATTTTGATATAGGGGTTTTTCATTGTGATGAGGCTTGGATCAGGAAAGAATTTGGAGGTGCTGGAGGGGAAGGAAAACGGTTTTTATATTCTGAATTTATTTATTTAGTTAAAAACAGTGTTGTTTCTATTCCCCGTTCCTTGCTGCATAATTTTCTAAAAATATTAGGCTATAAGTTAGGTCAAAATTATAAACACCTTCCAAATAAAATGATCCGATACTGTTCTATGCATAAGAGGTATTGGAAATAAGAGGCAAGGAAATCGAAATAACATCATGTTAAAAAACATGACATTAATAATGAGCGATATATAGCCATGACCAAATTACATCATCGAATACGTTCCAAAGCTAATGCATCTCTAATCTCTATAGCCCAACGCTTCTCTGATATATTGATCATTTTTCTCGGTCTTTATATTGTTTGTACTGTAAATAATATTAACTTTGGGATCAAACATCTTTTAAGCTGTTTGTTAGTATTAACTATCTTTCAAATGATAGGTGGGATTACTGATTTTTATAGGTCTTGGAGAGGAGTAAAATTAATCAGTGAGTTAGATCTAATTATCAAAAACTGGACATTAAGCTTAATATTGATGGTCGGTATTTTATCGTACTCAAAATACCTTAATTTTAACTTTCGAATTTCCTTTGAATGGTACATCGTTGTAAGTATCGGTGTTATTATCTGTAGGATGATTATCAGATATGTAGCACGATTTATACGTCATTTAGGATATAATACAAGAAATGTTGCAATAGCTGGCTCAATGCCCGTTGGTGTATCTCTTGCAAAAAGTTTTAATGATGAGCCCTGGCTTGGTTTCGTTGTTGTTGGTCTTTATGACATCAACCCTCCGAATGCTAACCTCTCCGATATAGAATATAAAGGGGATTTCGAACAATTAATAGCTGATGCTAAAAAAGGGAAATTGGATCGTATATATATAGCAATGAGTATGAGCGAAAATAATGAGATGAAGGAACTGATTAAATCGCTCACAGATACCACCTGTTCAGTACTACTTATTCCTGATATTTTTACTTTTAATATATTACAATCCAGAGTAGAAGAAGTTAACGGTGTACCAGTTGTACCGCTTTTCGATACCCCGCTAAGCGGTATTAATATGGTATTCAAACGCGTAGAAGATATTATTATTTCAGCTCTAATATTGATATTGATTTCGCCAGTATTAGCTGTTATTGCACTAGCGGTAAAAACGACGTCGGCTGGCCCTATTCTTTTTAGGCAAACTCGTTACGGAATGGATGGAAAGCCTATTAAAGTCTGGAAGTTTAGATCTATGACTGTTATGGAAAATGATGATACGATCCGTCAAGCGACTAAAAATGATGTCAGAATTACTAAAGTTGGTAATATCCTGCGGAAAACATCTCTAGATGAGCTTCCTCAATTTTTTAACGTCCTTTTAGGTGGGATGTCTATTGTAGGTCCTAGACCACATGCAGTTGCACATAATGAACAATATCGTAATTTAATTGAAGGCTATATGCTTAGGCATAAAGTGAAACCTGGTATTACAGGATGGGCACAAATTAATGGCTGGCGTGGTGAAACTGATACTCTGGATAAAATGGAAAAGAGGGTAGAGTTTGATCTGGAATATATTCGCAATTGGAGTATATACTTTGATTTAAAAATAATATTCTTGACGATTTTTAAAGGCTTTATTAATAAAGCAGCTTACTAGCTATTGATAATTGAATTATTTTATTAATCATCTCTCTATATGAGGGATAACAAAAGTAACTATTTTTAATAATAGACTTTGTGATAGGCAGTTTGCAAGAATGGAAAATAAAATGAAAAAAGTATATATCCCATTGATTAATCTTTCAAATCATGGGGGGGTTAGGATATTAATTGAATTAGCTAATTACTTGGCAGATAATGACTGTGACGTTGAGATAATCGTACCGAATTATGATTATCAATCGGTATATAAAATTAATAACAGCAACATTAAAATTAAAAAAATTGGCCCGGCAATAAAAAATAAAAAATTAAGGTATCTCATCTTTTTAATTATTCTTCCTTTTAAGCTGAAATCTAATGCGTTTGTAATTGCGAATTTCTTTCCTACATATTTCCCATCCATTGCATGGAGTTTTTTAAAAAAAGGGAAAGTTGTTTATTTTATCCAAGATATTGAAAGCAAATATGCAGGGCTTATAGGTACATTCGTAAATAAATTTTGTAATTTTACCTATACCAGACATTTAAGTGATGTCAAAATTACAGCTAACATACACTTAAAAAAATTAGTTGAAGGTTTCTCGAAGACAAATATATCCACTATAAATATAGGGCTAAGTAATAGTTTTGTAACAAGGCCGTTTGTTCCGGAAAATAAAAAATACGATATAATATTTTTTCTAAGAAGAGAAGAATGGAAACGACCTCATTTGCTTAAGGATATTTTGTTAGTACTTAAAGATAAATATAATTTTAAGCCTTCGGTTTTAGCTGTTTCACAGGATAGGCTTTTGCTTGAGGAGTATAGCGAGTTTCTTAATGCATCAATATCACCTAAAGATGATTCAGAGTTAATTGAAAGTATTGATTCATCAAGATTGCTTCTTTTTACTAGTTCTAAAGAGGGATTCGGTTTACCTCCATTGGAATGTATGTCTCGCGGCTTGCCTGCAATAATTTTTGAATGTGGGGGGCCAAATATATATGCTGAGCATGAGCAGAACGCTTTTATAGTTAATGATAAAATTGTAGCAGCGGATTATATTTTTACAATTCTTCATGATGCTGGGCTTTACAATAAAATATCAGTGGCGGCGAAAGAAACTGCAATTTCTTTTTCTAATGAAAAAGGTTTTTCTGAATTTAATTCGCTGCTGAACGATATAGCACAAAACAATGAAACCATCTAGCCTATATATCTTCCATATTGGTGTTTTATGAATAGTGGAAATCAAAGTGTTAATTTAATATACATAATTTCATTTGCAATTCTTATTATTGCAGCAAGATTTGTTTTCCCTTATGGTGATGAACCAGATTTCATTGCGCGAACCTCTGAACTATTCGGTTTACGTGATACATTATTATTCAATCCATATAGTATATTCGGATCTATTATTAATATTGATGATAGCATTAAACATGGTGGGATATGTATTATTAAGTCATCTACTCTGTCCTTTTGGTCCGCAATTGGAGATGGATGCGCACAGGAATGGTATAAAAATTTAAGTAGGGGCTTTTATAATGTTGTATTTTTGACTCCATTTTTAATGTTATTATGCTTTGGTAAGAGGGAAAAGTCTTTTATCTCCAAGGAATCAATATTAATATCATTGACTTTCCCCGGTGTGTTATATTATTTGGGGTTATTTACTAATGAACAATTTAGTTTGATTATGTCTATGGTTTCAATGTACTTTATATCGGCAGGGGTGTTTGTCACAATAATATTATGTGCGTTGATTTTCATATTGGATGCTGGCAATGCAGTAGTTTTTACAATGGTCGTAGGCTTATATCATTCTTATAGGTATTTATCCCGACTGTTGACGTTAAGAAAAATTATTTTTATTTCATTGCTCATTGTTGCTGTTTGCTTTACTCTCAACACCAAAGCATTAGATTTTTTTAACTCTCTTCCAATAATTGGCCAAAAAGCGGATGCGATGTCTGAGCAGTTAGATGGGAGCGATTACTATGCAAAATATCCTTTATTATTACGACCTGTAATTACATATATGACATTTATATATATGTCTCCGGCATATATCAAGTCTATCCCTTTATATATTTTTTTTATTATGTTCACAATCTATTCAATTAGAAAATCCTCGGCGCAACATAGTAATGTTGATTCACCTGATTTGAAAATTTTCCTTTTGGCATTTTTCACCAGTACATTGTCGCTTGTTTATATGTTCCCAACTTATAGTAACGCAAAGTATTATATTTTTGCCTTTCCTGCAATAACTCAGTATTTTATTAATAGTGTTGGGGCAAATAGAGTTTATCTTTTTTATCTAATCATGACTGTTTTTCTATTTGTTAATTTATTATTGTATACACTCTAGTAAGTGGGGAACCATGAAAACAAAAAACGAAGCGTCAGTTGTTATACCTGTATATAATAGTTCTTCCTATATCGCTGAAACTATAGAAAGCGTAGCGTTATCTTGTTCTGAAATAACATTTGAGATAATTGTGGTAGATGACGTTTCCGATGATATAGAAAAACTACGTAGAATACTCAAAAAATATTCTTATGTCAGGCTAATTGAAAAATGTAATAAATCAAATGCATCCGAATCTAGAAACATTGGAATTCAAAACGCTCAATATAATTATATTTTTCTACTTGATGCCGACGATTTTTTCACGAAGGACTATGTCAATCATAGGCTTAATTTAATGCAAAGTAAAAATTATGGTGTTTTTTTTGGCGCTTACAATGCGGTAAGCCCAAATGGAATAGCTAAGCCGCATATTCTTCAATACTCAGGGAATGATATGCGAGAATATTTATTTACGCAGGGTGGAGATATTCGAACATCAACAATATCTATTAATAGAGCACATCATAAAGATACTCTTTTTGATGAAAAACAATGGAAGCATCAAGATTGGGGGTTCGGGATAAGATGTTTTAATAATAATGAAGATATATATTACGATAACGTCCCATTAATAAATATATGTAGTGGTAGGCATTTTCAAATGAGCGGAAAAATGAATATCGAAGCGAGTAAATACTTCATTAAACAGTATCTCAAAGATGCCTCCTATTATCCTTCGTTTGTTTTTATGCACTATTTGAAGGCAGTAATACAATCAGATCAGAAAGCCATAGAATATTTTGATGGGCTAATTATAAATTGTGATCTTACAAATAAACAAAAAATTAAATATACTTTATTAAAGTGCATCTCATCTGAATTTTTATTCAAGTACAAAGTGAAGTCACTGAAATTGATAAAAAAAATGCGTTCCGGATACATTTAATATAGGGCTTGCGATATGTGGTTTTTTTCAAGAAGAGAACTCATTGCAAAAATATTGCCATTAACTTTCTTTATTAATAATACCGAAGCGAGTACAACCACTGAAGAGAATGTTCCGAAAGAATTTATAAATGTTCAATGCTATGATAGTCTTCGACAAATAAAACCTAAATTCGTTGGACAGCGCATATACTTAAAGTCTTACTATCCTAATAGCATTCATGGCGGTGGTATATTCGTTGCAATTGCAGATAATAAAGAAGAAGACTATGGTGTAACTTGTAAAGTTAATGATGACTGGGCTTGGGTTAGAATAATTGACGGACCTATAACTCCATATATGTTTGGAGCCTTCGCTGATGGAATTAGCAATGATTCATTATATATCCAAAGAGCAGTTGATTACTATGACGGTCTCTACTCCACTAACGACCGTGCTCCAAGAGGAGAGATTTACTTTCCCGCTGGTATCTATTGTATTGGAGACACAATCACTGTCCGAAATGGGCCCATAAGTTGGCGTGGGGATGGAATATGGAATACGATCTTTGTTCCACTTCAAAATGATAGCCGCTATGACAATACATTTTTGTTTAAGTTCGAAAATGAAAAGTGGAGCAGCAATCAGTCAAGATATTTACATGAAATAATGCTATGTAAATTTAGTGTTAAAGGAAATTATATAAATAGGTCAGCTTTTTATTTGGGGGGATGTGGTTGGGATTGTATTATTGATGCTGTGCACATATGGGGAGTTGGTCAAGCCGCGTTTGTTTGTTATGATTTGATGGATACAACTTTTAGAGATGTCAGGATTAATTTGTGTGGAATGCTCGTCGATGCAAGTAAAGCGGCGGAAAATTACACTCATCCTATAATGTTACTAAGTAGGTATGATTGTTGCAATGCCATAAGATTTGATGCATGCCATTTTGAAGGAAATTTCACTGGTGTGTTATATATTAATGGAAGAGCTAATAATATATCTTTTGTTAATATGTGTAAGTTTGAAGAGAATGGTATTGGTTCAAAATTTGGCTTTTCTTATCCAGTTATTTTTATTGATAGTTCGCTAGCAGAATCTATTCGTTTTAATGACATGTTTGTGTCTCATACATCTAAAATAAAAAATTACTTTGTTAAAAGTAATTCGAAACATCTTATTCTCAATGGTGGTTCTTATATTAGCCCCTCAGATGAATATGGGTTTACCGGGGCGAAGTGGTTTCATATTCACCGCAAAGATTGGAATGATAATACTCGTTGTATAGGAGCAATTATCAATATAGATTTGATATATGTAAATTATAAAGATAATGAGGTGCCATTCAAGTTCGAAAACCAGGTAATAGTTAATATCAATGCGTTAAGAGTAGCTAAACCTCGAAACTTAGCTGTTATATCGTATTCTTGTCAGATTTATATAAAGAACATTACATTCCTTGATGCTGCTGAACTTAGCAATGACACATCGTTATTCGAGATAGGTAATAAAGCAGGTAAAGTGGTTTTAAAAGTTGATTCTTTTGAAGGGAATGCTAAATATTTGCGGTGGGTAAATGATTCTTCCCCAAGAAAATTAAATGCTTCGGAGTTTAGTTTTCCAGAATAATCATATTGTTTAACATAAATATTTTTTCTTATTAGTAGTAGTATGCGCTATATTAGCTTTATATTGTATGAGATAACACTTATACCGATTATTGCTAAATTGCCCTCAAAATAACTGTTATTAAGAGTGGTTATATTCATAATTTGTTGTATGGAGTGTGCGCTTGAATAAAAGAATTTTATCCAACTCAGTTTGGATGATGTCTGAAAAAATAATTACTCTTTTTGGGCTAATATTTGTCACCTCATTTGTTGCAAAGTATGTTGGCACTGAAGTTTTTGGGCAAATTGCGTTTGCGACATCCCTATTTCAAATTGCAATGATTGTTGCTCAATTGGGTAGCGATGTTATAATTTTTAAACGAGTAAGTAAAAATAATGATTCTGGCGTAAAATTAATATGTTCAACTCTTTATCTAAGAGCCTTTATATATATATTAGTGTCAATCCCGATAATTTTTATTAGCCATGAAAAAAACGATGTAGGCGGAATTTACTTTATTTTAGCATGCGCGATATCGTGTTTTTTCAGTGCGATGGATGTTTTTAGTATTTATTATGATGCTCGTTTAGAATCGAAGAAAAATACCATCATTAATGTGGTGGGCCTTATTGTTAGTTTATGCTTACGCTGGGTTATTGCTTTGGTCAAGCTTGATCCTATTTATTTATGCCTTCCCATAATGCTTACTGGTTTTGTTCCATTTATTTTACGTTGGTTCGTTTTCAAAAGAGTTTTAGATAAAAATACAATATCTTTTAAAAATAAAGTTAAATATATGAAGTATTTGGTCGGTGCTGGGATTACTTTTGTAGTATCGACGATCTCTGTAGCTATATACACAAGAATTTCAATGCTATCGCTAGGCTTCTTTTATGATAAATCTATTGTAGGTATTTTTTCTGTATCTGTATCATTAGCCGCATCATGGTCTTTTGTCTGTAATTCTCTAATAACATCATCTCTACCTTCAATTTTCTCCGAGAAAAGTGATGAGCGAGCCGCTAATAAGGCATCAAAATTAAATCTGGTTGTCTTAGGAATCAGTGTTCCGATTATATTTGCAACCTATTTTTTAGGGGCTTTTTTTATACGGTTGCTTTATGGTGAAAGTTATATTGGGGCTTATGTTCCCCTTGTTATCCTTTCATTTTCGACCATGGTATCTTTGCTTGGTATAATTTCTGCACGGTTTATAGCTAGGTTTTCAGGCTACGCTTTCCTGTCAAAAAAAATGCTTTCAGTTGTGATTCTTAGTGTTTTTTTAAATATTCCGTTGATTTATTTCTATGGTATGCTTGGGGCAGCAATTGCGACTCTCTTAACAGAATTGTTTTCACTTACATTATTTAACTATCTTTTTAAACGAGGCATTGTATTGAAAATGCATTTAATGACTCTACCCTTAAATATTTTTAAAAAAATATGAACGATTATAATATATCAAAATAAAAGTGTACAATGTTAGTTCATAATGTTTACCTCTTACTCGATTTGGTTTTGAAAGGCATTTTTTTCTATGCTTAGAACCGATAAGTAGTTTAAAATTAACTAGCATAAGCTGCGAGTTTGTCGTAGTGACCACATCTGACAGGAGTATGTAATGTCCAAGCAACAGATCGGGGTTGTAGGTATGGCAGTGATGGGGCGTAACCTTGCGCTAAACATCGAAAGCCGTGGTTATACCGTCTCCGTTTTCAACCGCTCCCGTGAAAAGACCGAAGAAGTGATTGCCGAGAATCCAGGCAAGAAACTGGTTCCTTACTACACAGTACAAGAGTTTGTTGAATCCCTCGAAACACCACGTCGTATCCTGTTGATGGTGAAGGCCGGGGCTGGCACCGACAGCGCCATCGATTCCCTGAAGCCTTACCTCGACAAAGGTGACATCATCATTGATGGCGGCAACACCTTCTTCCAGGACACCATCCGTCGTAACCGTGAGCTGTCTGCCGAAGGTTTTAACTTTATCGGTACCGGTGTTTCCGGTGGTGAAGAGGGGGCTCTGAAAGGGCCTTCCATCATGCCTGGTGGGCAGAAAGAAGCCTATGAGTTAGTTGCTCCGATTCTAAAGCAGATTGCTGCGGTTGCTGAAGACGGTGAGCCATGTGTCACCTATATCGGTGCTGACGGTGCTGGCCATTATGTGAAGATGGTTCATAACGGCATCGAGTATGGTGACATGCAGCTGATTGCTGAAGCTTATGCGCTTTTGAAAGGCGGTCTGGCTCTTTCTAATGAAGAGTTGGCGCAAACCTTCACCATATGGAACGAAGGCGAGCTGAGCAGCTACCTGATCGACATTACCAAAGATATCTTCACCAAGAAGGATGAAGAGGGTAAATACCTTGTCGATGTTATTCTTGATGAAGCAGCAAACAAAGGTACCGGTAAGTGGACCAGCCAGAGCTCACTGGATCTCGGCGAACCTCTGTCTCTGATCACCGAGTCCGTATTTGCTCGTTACATCTCATCGCTTAAAGACCAGCGTGTAGCCGCTTCTAAAGTGCTGAGTGGTCCGCAGGCTCAGCCGGCTGGTGATAAAGCGGAATTTATCGAAAAAGTACGTCGTGCGTTGTACCTCGGGAAAATCGTTTCCTATGCTCAGGGCTTCTCCCAGCTGCGTGCTGCTTCTGATGAATACAACTGGGATCTTAACTACGGCGAGATCGCTAAGATTTTCCGCGCTGGCTGCATCATTCGTGCGCAGTTCCTGCAGAAGATCACCGATGCTTATGCGCAAAACGCCGGCATTGCTAATCTGCTACTGGCACCATACTTCAAACAGATCGCTGATGACTATCAACAGGCGCTGCGTGATGTGGTGGCTTATGCCGTGCAGAATGGTATTCCGGTACCGACGTTCTCTGCCGCAATAGCTTACTACGATAGTTATCGTTCCGCAGTTCTGCCAGCTAACCTGATCCAGGCTCAGCGTGATTACTTTGGTGCGCATACCTATAAGCGTACTGATAAAGAAGGCGTTTTCCACACTGAGTGGTTAGATTAATATTTATCTTATTAGACCTCCAATAATTTATTGGAGGTCTAATATTAAAGTACATATATAATCAAGTCCTATTCTGACAAATAGTGTGAAATCAAAAGTTTCGCTATTTATTTTTAAAGTGTTCCTTCGATATTATCCCCATAAAATTACATCTCGAACATTTTGATATGGAGATGTATGCAATTATTTTCTTTTTGCATGAGTAATCAAAGGTAAATAAAATATGAAGATTCTTGTCACCGGTGGTGCAGGCTTTATCGGCTCTGCTGTGGTTCGTCATATCATTGAAAATACCCGGGACGAAGTCCGTGTGGTGGACTGCCTGACCTATGCCGGCAACCTTGAATCCCTGGCGCCGGTGGCCGGGAGCGAACGCTACTCGTTTTCCCAGACTGATATCACCGATGCTGCTGCCGTGGCGGCCCAGTTCAGCGAGTTTCGCCCGGATATCGTGATGCACCTGGCGGCGGAAAGTCATGTGGATCGCTCCATTGATGGCCCGGCCGCATTTATCCAGACCAACGTGATCGGCACTTTTACTATGCTGGAGGCGGCCCGTCACTACTGGTCCGGCCTTGGGGACGCGCAGAAGCAGGCCTTCCGCTTCCACCACATCTCCACCGATGAGGTGTACGGCGACCTGCACGGCACCGATGACCTGTTCACCGAAGAAACCCCGTACGCGCCGAGCAGCCCGTACTCTGCCTCCAAAGCGGGCAGCGACCATCTGGTTCGCGCCTGGAACCGCACCTACGGCCTGCCGGTGGTGGTGACCAACTGCTCCAACAACTATGGTCCGTATCACTTCCCGGAGAAACTGATCCCGCTGACCATTCTCAACGCCCTGGCGGGTAAACCCCTTCCGGTATATGGCAACGGGGAGCAGATCCGTGACTGGCTGTATGTTGAGGACCATGCCCGTGCGCTGTACAAAGTGGCGACCGAAGGCAAAAGCGGCGAGACCTACAATATCGGCGGTCATAACGAGCGTAAAAATATCGATGTGGTGCGCACCATCTGCGCCATTCTCGACAAGGTGGTGGCGCAGAAGCCGGGTAACATCACTCATTTTGCCGACCTGATCACTTTTGTCACCGACCGTCCGGGACACGACCTGCGTTATGCCATTGATGCCGCGAAAATTCAGCGCGATCTGGGCTGGGTGCCGCAGGAGACGTTCGAGAGCGGGATTGAAAAAACCGTGCACTGGTACCTGAACAACCAGACCTGGTGGCAGCGCGTGCTGGACGGCTCCTATGCCGGTGAGCGTCTGGGCCTCAATAACTGATATCTGACTGATTAAGGAATAGATTTATGAAAGGTATTGTTCTGGCCGGCGGCTCCGGCACGCGTTTATATCCGATCACTCAGGGCGTCTCCAAGCAGCTGCTGCCGATCTACGACAAGCCGATGATTTTCTACCCGGTGTCCGTCCTGATGCTGGCGGGTATTCGCGACATCCTGATCATCTCCACCCCGGACGACATGCCTTCCTTCCAGCGGCTGCTGGGTGACGGGTCGCAGTTCGGGGTGAACTTCAGCTACGCCATCCAGCCGTCGCCGGACGGCCTGGCGCAGGCCTTTATCATTGGTGAGAAGTTCATCGGCAACGATGCCTGCGCCCTGGTGCTGGGGGATAATATCTACTTTGGCCAGAGCTTCGGTAAAAAGCTGGAAGCGGCGGCGGCGAAGACCTCTGGTGCCACGGTGTTTGGTTATCAGGTGCTGGATCCGGAGCGCTTCGGGGTGGTGGAGTTCGATGAGAACTTTAAGGCGCTGTCCATTGAGGAAAAACCGCTGAAGCCGAAATCGGACTGGGCGGTAACCGGACTCTACTTCTACGACAACAACGTGGTGGAGATGGCGAAGGACGTCAAGCCTTCTGAACGCGGAGAGCTGGAGATCACCACCCTGAACCAGATGTATCTGGAGCGCAGCGATTTGCAGGTGGAACTGCTGGGGCGCGGATTTGCCTGGCTGGATACGGGCACCCATGACAGCCTGATTGAAGCTTCTCAGTTTATTCATACCATTGAGAAGCGCCAGGGGATGAAAGTAGCCTGCCTGGAAGAGATTGGTTACCGGAATAAATGGCTGTCGGCGGAAGGGGTGGCGGCTCAGGCGGAGCGTCTGAAGAAAACCGAGTACGGTGCCTACCTGAAACGTCTGCTCAGTGAAGACTGAACCCGCACGGCCATTAAAGGAAAATAACAAGATGAAGATATTACTGATTGGCAAGAATGGTCAGGTGGGCTGGGAGCTGCAGCGTTCACTGTCCACGCTCGGTGATGTGGTCGCGGTGGACTACTTTGATAAAGAGCTGTGCGGTGATCTGACTAATCTGGACGGTATCGCGAAGACCGTGCGTACTGTCCGCCCGGACGTGGTGGTGAATGCCGCCGCACACACGGCAGTGGACAAGGCCGAAAGCGAGCGGGAGCTCTCCGACCTGCTGAACGACAAAGGGGTGGCGGTGCTGGCGGCGGAGTCGGCGAAGCTGGGTGCCCTGATGGTGCACTATTCCACGGACTATGTGTTCGACGGCGCCGGCAGCCATTATCGCCGGGAAGATGAGGCAACCGGCCCGCTGAACGTCTACGGTGAAACCAAACGCGCCGGTGAACTGGCGCTGGAGCAGGGCAACCCGCGTCACCTGATTTTCCGTACCAGCTGGGTGTATGCCACCCGCGGCGCCAACTTTGCCAAAACCATGCTCCGCCTGGCGGGTGAGAAAGAGACGCTCTCCATCATTGACGACCAGCACGGGGCGCCCACCGGCGCAGAGCTGCTGGCAGACTGCACGGCGACGGCAATCCGTGAAACGCTGCGTGATCCGGCGCTGGCCGGTACCTATCATCTGGTGGCCAGCGGCGAGACCAGCTGGTGTGACTACGCCCGCTATGTGTTTGAGGTGGCGAGAGCGCACGGTGCAGAGCTGGCGGTTCAGGAAGTGAAGGGCATCCCGACGACGGCCTATCCGACGCCGGCGAAACGTCCGCTCAACTCTCGCCTGTCGAATGAAAAATTCCAGCAGGCATTCGGGGTGACTCTCCCGGACTGGCGTCAGGGTGTGGCTCGCGTGGTAACAGAAGTCCTGGGTAAATAAACGGATAGCAAAAGATGAACATTATTAAAACAGAGATTCCTGAGGTGCTGATTTTTGAACCGCGCGTGTTTGGTGATGCGCGGGGTTTCTTCTTTGAGAGCTTCAGCAGCAAGGTGTTTAATGAGGCGGTGGGCCGCCAGGTGGAATTCGTCCAGGACAACCACTCCCAGTCCCAGAAAGGCGTATTGCGCGGGCTGCACTATCAGCTGGATCCGCACGCTCAGGGCAAACTGGTCCGCTGCGTGGAAGGTGAGGTATTTGACGTGGCGGTGGATATCCGTCGTTCATCGCCAACCTTTGGCAAATGGGTGGGTGCGGTGCTCAGCGCGGAGAATAAACGTCAGCTGTGGATCCCGGAAGGGTTCGCCCACGGGTTTATGGCGCTGAGCGACACGGTGCAGTTTGTCTACAAGGCGACGAACTACTACGCGCCGCAGTCAGAGCGGAGCATCATCTGGAACGATCCGGAGATAGGGATTGACTGGCCGGCGCTGGGCGACTGCGCGCTGTCGCTGTCGGAGAAAGATCTGCAGGCAAATACTCTGGCCACTGCAGACGTATATAAATAATTAGGTTTTTTTTCACTAAAATGGCGGGTTCCAGATGGAGCTCTGCATGTTTATTTGTCGAACTGCCGGGGTAACCGGCTGACTTGACTAACCTTCTTTCTAAGCGTAAAACCGCGCACAGCATTATTTAATTTCGTGGCTATCCGCCATTATCCAGTTAACTGATTAAAGTGTAATCTCATGAAAATTACTATTTCCGGTACAGGTTATGTTGGTTTATCGAACGGTATCCTGATTGCGCAAAACCACGAAGTGGTGGCCCTGGATATCGTACAGGCCAAAGTGGATATGCTTAACCAGAAGATCTCTCCGATTGTGGATAAAGAGATTCAGGAATATCTGGCAGAAAAACCGTTAAATTTCCGTGCTACCACGGACAAGCACGACGCCTATCGTAATGCCGACTACGTGATCATTGCCACGCCGACCGATTACGATCCCAAGACTAACTACTTCAATACCTCTACGGTGGAAGCGGTTATTCGCGATGTCACAGAGATCAACCCGAACGCGGTGATGATCATTAAATCGACCATCCCGGTGGGGTTCACCCGCGACATCAAAGAACGTTTAGGGATTGATAATGTTATTTTCTCCCCTGAGTTCCTGCGTGAAGGACGTGCGCTGTACGACAACCTGCACCCGTCGCGTATCGTCATTGGTGAACGCTCTGCGCGTGCCGAACGTTTTGCTGATCTGCTGAAAGAAGGCGCGATCAAGCAGGATATCCCAACCCTGTTTACCGACTCCACCGAAGCGGAAGCGATCAAACTATTCGCTAACACCTATCTGGCGCTGCGCGTTGCCTATTTCAACGAGCTCGACAGCTATGCTGAAAGCCAGGGGCTGAACAGCAAGCAGATTATCGAAGGGGTATGCCTGGATCCGCGTATCGGCAACCATTATAACAACCCGTCCTTTGGCTACGGCGGCTACTGCCTGCCGAAAGATACCAAGCAGCTGCTGGCGAACTACGAATCGGTCCCGAACAATATCATCGCGGCTATCGTCGATGCTAACCGTACCCGTAAGGACTTTATCGCGGATTCTATTCTCGCTCGTAAGCCGAAAGTGGTGGGTGTGTATCGCCTGATCATGAAGAGTGGTTCGGACAACTTCCGCGCCTCTTCTATTCAGGGCATTATGAAGCGCATCAAGGCGAAAGGTATTCCGGTTATTATCTATGAACCGGTGATGCAGGAAGATGAGTTCTTCAACTCCCGCGTCGTGCGCGACCTGGATGCCTTCAAACAAGAGGCGGATGTGATCATCTCTAACCGTATGGCGGAAGAGCTGGCGGATGTGGTGGACAAGGTATACACCCGCGATCTGTTTGGTAACGATTAATCCTGTCTGTCTGTCACTGGCGGCCTGCCGCCGCCAGTGTGTTCCTTTATCCCTCCTTCATTTCTCTTTCCCCGAGCCTATTTTCCGCTCATTCAGATTAACCTCAATAAATTGTGATGGACATTACGATCCTGCTTAAAAGCCGTTGCGGATTGAAAACAGGTCCGATAAGTTAAACTTACCTTGTGAAGAGCTACCGTCACTGTGATGTAGATGCCGGAGATAAGCGCCGGGAGGTAAAACAAAGCCTGCAACGCAGGCTTTTGTTATTTATGTCTTATGAAAAAACAAGGGACAGGGCGCGAGTAGCGTTATTTTTTTCTTGCCTTAAGGCCATGCCAAAACGCAGAATGAATAGTCATTCTGTCATATCATTTTTTTATCTCTTAATATTATCTTAATCTAATTGCAATACGGAGCGGTCTTTACCACTTGCGTTTATTAAACGTCAGTTTCGTTTTCTTTCTGTCTTTTAAATAAGAAATTAAGAAATAAACGGAAACAGCAAGTAGTATGGCAGCGACCACTAAGAAAAATAGGTTTTCCATAATATCTACCACAGGGCGTATGTTGATTGAATTATTAGTTTGATAAGCAATGCACCAGTTTTGTTCTGTTGCATGGCTTGCTCTAACATATCCTGGATTTAGGAAAATTCCTACAGAGAGTAATGTTTTTTATCAATCAGCATATAATGCTGTTTCCGCTCACCAAATTGGGATGGATGCCAGATAAGTGTGGGTGCCTGGCGCGCGGATATTTGCTTTTCTGAAACAGGCTGGATGAAACTGGTTTCAGGCGTGCGAGTAAAAAGGCAAAAATATCGTCTATAGCACAAAATATTATATATAAAACAATGAATGTGCATTCCTTCGACATATAGTCAGGATAACGGAGGTTCCATAGAAGAGGTTGCCGCAACCTGATGATTGCGGCAGGGCAGGGGATTAGATCTGATAGTAATCCTTGTACCAGTCCACGAAGTTCTTCACGCCGTCCTTCACTGACGTTTGCGGCTTAAAGCCCACCAGGTCATACAGCGGTTGGGTGTCTGCGCTGGTGTCCAGCACATCGCCCGGCTGGATCGGCATCATATTCTTCTGCGCTTCCATTCCCAGCGCTTCTTCCAGAGCGGTGATGTAGTCCATCAGTTCCACTGGTGAGCTGTTGCCAATGTTATATACCCGATACGGCGCGGAACTGGTAGCCGGGGAACCGCTCTCAACGGTCCAGTCGGCATTGGCCTGCGGGATCACATCCTGCACCCGAACCACCGCCTCGACGATGTCGTCGATATAGGTGAAGTCGCGCTTCATTTTGCCGTAGTTGTAAACGTCGATACTTTTTCCTTCCAGCATCGCTTTCGTGAACTTGAACAGCGCCATATCCGGGCGACCCCACGGACCATAAACTGTAAAGAAGCGCAGCCCGGTGGTCGGGATGCCGTACAGGTGAGAATAGGTGTGCGCCATCAGCTCATTAGCTTTCTTGGTGGCGGCATACAGGGAGACCGGATGATCGACGGAATCTTCGGTGGAGAACGGCATTTTACGGTTGAGGCCGTAAACCGAGCTGGAGGAGGCGTACACCAGGTGTTTTACCTTGGTATGACGGCAGCCTTCCAGAATGTTCAGATACCCCATCAGGTTAGCGTCTGCGTAGGCATACGGGTTTTCGAGCGAGTAGCGCACACCGGCCTGGGCGGCCAGGTGGATCACACGATCAAACTGCTCTGTGGCGAACAGCTTTGCCATACCTTCACGGTCGGCCAGATCCAGCTGCTGGAAATGGAATGCCGGAGAAGCCAGGCGATCCAGACGGGCCTGCTTCAGGCTGACGTCATAATAGTCGTTCATGTTGTCGATTCCGACAACATCATGCCCTTCATTCAGCAGGCGCTGCGCGATATGGAAGCCGATAAAACCTGCGGCACCAGTGACCAAAAACTTCATATTTTTCCTCCGGGGTGTGGATATCCCGTTCTACATAAGTGCCGATTTTACACTGGCTTGCGGTTGGGATCACTTGGTTTACCATGACAAGATATGCAAGTACCTGTAAACAGCGGCGTCAGAGAGTAAATGTCATGTAATTAATTATCATTCGCGAAAGACATTAAGACATTTAGAAGTTGAAATAATATAAAACCCAATATAAACAATGGGTTGGGTGTTTGTTTCGGTTTTATCGAGTATTACGAGGTTTAGACGCGGTCTGGCCTCGTAGAGTAAAGATGGTTACTTTAGTTTGCCCGGTGTGTTTGTTTGCCGAGAGCTCATTTAGCGATAATGCCATGATATCGTCTAAAGTGTGTCCATTTTTACATTGAAAAAGCCATGCACCGGATTTTTACTTTAATTCCTTACTTGCAGAGTTATAATACGCTGCCGTTCTATTTAGCAGACTTAGGTATTGCTTGATAAATCATCACCAAAAGTTGTTATTAATATGCAAGAAATTATTTCAGAATTTCATGCTGTCCTTAGATGGTTCTTTTGCATGTAAGGGCGTGATGAGCAGGCGAGGGGAGTGCTACGCCAGGCATGCTGCTTGCGGAAATGAGAAAGTCCTGATAGCTAACGGAGAAGGGAAACGCCAGAGTAAAGCCTTTTTGCAGCTAAGGTAACGAGATGCATGGCTGTACTGAACAGTAATGCCATCTACAGTGCGGTTTGAACGGATGTGAGTGCTAAAAACTCGGTGGATCACGCATTTTGGTTGCGATAGCCAATGGCGGTAGCGTGGAAGAAAACACCAGGTGATTTTTTAATTTATTGAATCAAAAGGATTTTTATCGTTTATGGCTGGGGTGTCGCTTGCGCTTCCGTTCAAATCAATGGTTGCAGTCGATGAATGGCAGCTGACCTGATAAACTTTGCCCGCAGCACAAAGCAGTCAGTTTCTCGATTGTTGAGCCTGACAGGATCGGCGAGGTAGACCTGGTATGACTAACTCATTCAGTGGATATTTGCAGAATAATTTATGAGTATAAAGATGAAGTACAATTTAGGGTATTTATTTGATTTACTTGTTGTGATAACAAATAAAGATCTAAAAGTGCGCTATAAGAGCAGCATGCTAGGTTATTTATGGTCAGTAGCAAATCCATTGCTTTTTGCCATGATTTATTATTTTATATTTAAGCTGGTAATGAGAGTACAAATTCCAAATTATACAGTTTTCCTCATTACCGGCTTGTTTCCGTGGCAATGGTTTGCCAGTTCGGCCACTAACTCATTATTTTCATTCATCGCTAACGCTCAAATTATCAAGAAGACAGTTTTTCCCCGGTCCGTGATTCCGCTAAGTAATGTGATGATGGAAGGCTTGCATTTTCTTTGCACCATCCCGGTTATTGTTGTCTTTCTTTTTGTTTATGGCATGACGCCGTCCTTGTCCTGGGTTTGGGGTATACCTCTCATTGCTATTGGCCAGGTGATTTTCACCTTTGGTGTTTCAATCATCTTTTCAACGCTGAACCTGTTTTTCCGTGACTTGGAGCGCTTTGTCAGTCTGGGGATTATGCTGATGTTTTATTGTACGCCGATTTTATATGCGTCTGATATGATTCCGGAAAAATTTAGCTGGATAATTACCTACAATCCGCTAGCGAGTATGATTCTTAGTTGGCGTGATTTATTCATGAATGGGACTCTTAATTATGAGTATATTTCTATACTCTATTTTACGGGAATCATTTTGACGGTTGTCGGTTTGTCTATTTTCAATAAATTAAAATATCGATTTGCAGAGATCTTGTAATGCACCCAGTTATTAACTTCAGTCATGTTACAAAAGAGTATCCTCTGTACCATCATATTGGCTCAGGAATCAAAGATTTAATTTTCCATCCGAAACGCGCTTTTCAGTTGCTGAAGGGGCGGAAATATTTAGCTATCGAAGACGTATCCTTTACAGTTGGCAAAGGTGAGGCTGTTGCCCTGATTGGACGTAATGGGGCAGGAAAGAGTACCTCGCTTGGCCTGGTTGCCGGCGTGATTAAGCCAACTAAGGGAACCGTCACCACTGAAGGACGGGTGGCATCGATGCTTGAACTCGGTGGAGGATTTCATCCGGAACTTACCGGGCGTGAGAATATTTACCTGAATGCTACTCTGCTGGGCCTTCGACGTAAAGAGGTCCAACAACGTATGGAACGTATTATTGAATTTTCGGAACTGGGAGAATTCATCGACGAGCCCATCAGAGTATATTCAAGCGGAATGCTAGCTAAGTTAGGTTTTTCGGTCATCAGTCAGGTTGAACCGGATATTTTAATTATTGATGAAGTTCTGGCAGTAGGTGATATCGCTTTTCAGGCTAAATGTATTCAGACCATCAGAGATTTTAAGAAAAGAGGCGTGACGATACTGTTTGTTAGCCACAATATGAGTGACGTTGAAAAAATCTGCGATAGAGTCATCTGGATCGAAAATCATAGACTCAGAGAAGTGGGGTCTGCCGATCGAATCATTGAACTGTACAAGCAAGCAATGGCTTAATCATTGGGTAATATAATGAACAATAGCGTTAAAATCTATACCAGCCACCATAAGCCTAGTGCTTTTCTTAATGCTGCAATTATCAAACCTCTGCATGTCGGCAAAGCTAATTCTTGTAATGAAATTGGTTGTCCAGGAGATGACAGTGGCGATAATATTTCCTTTAAGAATCCGTTTTATTGCGAACTAACTGCGCATTATTGGGTTTGGAAAAACGAAGAGCTGGCAGACTATGTCGGTTTCATGCACTATCGCCGTCATCTTAATTTTTCCGAAAAACAAACATTTTCTGAGGATACCTGGGGGGTCGTGAACCATCCATACATTGATGAAGAATATGAGAAGATCTTTGGATTAAACGAAGAAACAATTCAACGGTGTGTCGAAGGTATTGACATCTTGCTGCCAAAAAAATGGTCTGTCACTGCGGCGGGAAGTAAAAATAATTACGATCACTATGAACGAGGTGAATACTTACACATTCGTGATTATCAGGCTGCCATTGCCATCGTTGAAAAACTATATCCAGAGTATAGCACGGCAATAAAAACGTTTAATGATGCCAGTGATGGCTATTACACAAATATGTTTGTCATGCGCAAAGATATTTTTGTTGACTATTCTGAGTGGCTCTTTTCCATTCTGGATAATCTCGAAGATGCCATCTCGATGAACAATTATAATGCCCAGGAAAAACGCGTTATTGGGCATATAGCTGAACGGCTGTTTAATATTTACATAATTAAGCTGCAACAAGATGGTGAGCTTAAGGTAAAAGAATTACAGCGTACCTTTGTCAGCAATGAAACATTCAATGGTGCACTGAATCCAGTTTTTGATTCTGCGGTTCCAGTGGTTATCAGTTTCGATGATAATTACGCAATCAGCGGTGGCGCATTAATTAATTCCATTATCCGACATGCGGACAAAAATAAAAATTATGATATCGTCGTACTCGAAAACAAAGTTAGCTATTTGAATAAAACGCGGTTGATAAATCTAACCTCTGCTCATCCGAATATTTCTCTTCGTTTTTTTGACGTTAATGCCTTCACTGAAATTAACGGTGTGCATACCCGAGCGCATTTTAGCGCATCAACGTATGCCCGTCTTTTTATTCCTCAGTTGTTCAGACGATACGATAAAGTCGTATTTATTGATTCGGATACCGTTGTAAAGGCTGACCTGGGTGAACTGCTTGATATCCCCCTGGGCAATAATTTAGTTGCAGCGGTTAAGGATATCGTCATGGAAGGTTTTGTAAAATTTTCTGCAATGTCGGCATCAGATGATGGCGTTATGCCGGCAGGCGAATATTTACAGAAAACCTTAAACATGAATAACCCTGATGAATATTTTCAAGCAGGGATTATTGTTTTTAATGTTAAACAAATGGTCGAAGAAAATACTTTTGCTGAATTGATGCGGGTATTAAAGGCAAAGAAATACTGGTTCCTCGACCAGGATATCATGAATAAAGTATTCTACTCTCGAGTCACATTTCTGCCATTAGAGTGGAACGTTTATCATGGTAATGGCAACACGGATGATTTCTTCCCTAATCTTAAGTTTACAACGTATATGAAATTTTTAGCAGCTCGCAAGAAGCCTAAAATGATTCATTATGCGGGTGAGAACAAACCATGGAATACCGAAAAAGTCGATTTTTATGACGACTTTATTGAGAACATCGTTAACACTCCATGGGAGATGGAAATCTATAAACGTCAGATGTCGTTAGCGGCTTCGATTGGTTTAACCCATAGCGAGCCGCAACAACAAATCTTGTTCCAGACCAAAATCAAGAACGTACTGATGCCTTATGTTAATAAATATGCACCAATAGGCACGTCAAGAAGAAACATGATGACTAAATATTATTACAAAGTACGCCGTGCTATTCTTGGATAATAAAAGAGACAACAGATGAAAAGTAAAAAAATATTGATCGTAGGTGCTGGCTTCTCTGGTGCAGTTATCGGTCGCCAACTTGCTGAGAAGGGACATCAAGTCCACATTATCGATCAGCGTGATCATATTGGGGGAAATTCCTATGATGCACGGGACTCTGAAACGAATGTGATGGTACATGTTTATGGACCCCATATTTTCCATACTGACAATGAAACAGTGTGGAACTATGTCAATAAGCATGCAGAGATGATGCCCTATGTGAACCGGGTTAAAGCGACAGTTAATGGTCAGGTATTTTCCCTACCTATTAATTTGCATACTATCAATCAGTTTTTCTCAAAAACTTGTTCGCCTGATGAGGCCAGAGCGCTCATTGCTGAGAAAGGGGACAGCACTATTGCTGATCCACAAACTTTTGAAGAGCAAGCGTTACGCTTTATTGGTAAAGAGTTATATGAGGCCTTTTTTAAAGGATATACGATTAAACAGTGGGGGATGCAACCCTCGGAACTGCCCGCATCTATTCTTAAACGTCTTCCTGTTCGTTTTAACTATGATGATAATTATTTTAACCACAAATTTCAGGGCATGCCGAAATGTGGTTATACGCAGATGATTAAGTCCATTCTCAATCATGAGAATATCAAGGTTGACTTACAGCGGGAATTTATCGTTGAAGAGCGAACTCATTACGATCACGTATTCTATAGCGGTCCATTAGATGCGTTTTATGGCTACCAATATGGCCGTCTGGGCTATCGAACATTAGATTTTAAAAAGTTTATCTATCAGGGTGATTACCAGGGATGCGCAGTGATGAACTATTGTTCTGTGGATGTCCCCTATACTCGCATCACTGAACATAAATATTTTTCTCCCTGGGAACAACACGATGGGTCTGTTTGTTATAAAGAGTATAGCCGTGCTTGTGAAGAAAATGATATTCCTTACTATCCTATTCGCCAGATGGGAGAGATGGCCCTTCTTGAAAAATATTTGTCATTGGCCGAGAATGAAACCAACATCACTTTTGTCGGTCGTCTTGGAACCTACCGTTACCTCGACATGGATGTGACCATCGCCGAAGCATTGAAAACGGCAGAAGTCTATTTAAATTCACTCACTGAATATCAGCCAATGCCTGTGTTTACGGTTTCTGTACGATGAAATATACGGCATTGATAGTGACATTCAATCGTCTCGGCAAACTGAAAAAAACGGTTGAAGAGACCCTCAAACTTGAATTCACTAATATTGTTATTGTCAATAACGGGTCCACGGATGGGACCCAAGCCTGGCTTTCGTCAATTGTTGATACACGAGTCATTGTATTAACCCTCACCGAGAATACCGGTGGGGCGGGGGGCTTTAAAACCGGTAGTCAGTATATCTGTGAACAGCTGGCAAGTGATTGGGTATTTTTCTACGATGACGATGCTTACCCCTATCCAGACACGTTGAAGTCCTTTTCACAGCTGGATAAGCGGGGATGTCGGGTATTTAGTGGACTGGTGAAAGATCCGCAAGGAAAACCGTGTCCGATGAATATGCCGTTCTCGCGTGTGCCAACTTCCCTTGGCGACACTGTACGCTATTTACGCTACCCTGCAGAGTTTATCCCGGCAGCTAATCGTTCTATGTTCGTACAAACGGTTTCATTTGTTGGGATGGTCATACATCGTGATCTGCTCGCGACCAGTCTTGACTACATTCGCGAACAGCTCTTTATCTACTTTGATGATCTTTACTTTGGCTATCAGCTATCATTAGCTGGTGAGCAAATTATGTATAGCCCGGAGTTGCTTTTTTATCATGATGTGAGTATTCAGGGCAAACTTATTGCACCTGAATGGAAGGTTTACTATCTATGCCGTAATTTGATCCTGTCGAAGAAAATATTCCAGAAAAATGGCGTGTATAGCAATTCAGCGATAGCGATACGCATCCTAAAATATATATTAATCCTGCCATGGCAACGTCAAAAATATTCCTATATGAAATTTATTCTTCGTGGAATTTCACATGGCATAAAAGGTATTAGTGGTAAGTATCATTAAGTGGGCATAGCAATGAGAAAATTGTGTTATTTCATAAATTCGGATTGGTACTTCGATTTACACTGGATCGATCGTGCCATCGCCTCCCGTGATGCAGGTTATGAGATTCACATCATCAGCCATTTTATTGATGACAACATAATAAATAAATTCAAAACATTCGGCTTTATTTGCCATAATGTTACTCTTGATGCTCAATCTTTTAATGCATTAGTTTTCTTTCGTACTTACCATGATGTGCAAAAAATTATTAAAAATATAAAACCGGATCTCTTGCATTGCATCACTATCAAACCATGTTTGATTGGTGGTGTGCTCGCGAAGAAATTTAATCTGCCGGTCATCGTAAGTTTTGTTGGGCTTGGAAGAGTATTTTCTTCAGACAGCATGCCTTTAAAATTATTGCGGCAGTTTACTATTGCTGCATATAAATATATTGCCAGTAATAAGCGCTGTATATTTATGTTTGAACATGACCGTGACAGAAAAAAACTGGCTAAGTTGGTTGGACTCGAAGAACAACAGACTATTGTTATTGATGGTGCAGGCATTAATCCAGAGATATACAAATATTCTCTTGAACAGAATCACGATGTCCCTGTTGTATTGTTTGCCAGCCGTATGTTGTGGAGTAAAGGACTGGGCGACTTAATTGAAGCGAAGAAAATATTACGCAGTAAGAATATTCACTTTACTTTGAATGTTGCTGGAATTCTGGTCGAAAATGATAAAGATGCAATTTCCCTTCAGGTCATTGAAAATTGGCATCAGCAAGGATTAATTAACTGGTTAGGTCGTTCGAATAACGTTTGCGATCTTATTGAGCAATCAAATATCGTTGCTTTGCCGTCAGTTTATTCTGAAGGTGTTCCGCGAATTCTTCTGGAAGCATCTTCTGTGGGTCGCGCTTGTATTGCTTATGATGTTGGTGGTTGTGATAGCCTTATTATTGATAACGATAATGGAATTATTGTTAAAAGCAATTCACCTGAAGAGCTGGCTGATAAACTTGCCTTTTTGCTTAGCAATCCTAAAGCACGCGTTGAAATGGGTATTAAGGGGAGGAAACGTATACAAGATAAATTTTCAAGTGTTATGATTATCGATAAAACATTGCAAATATATCATGATGTAGTTCGATGATGTGTAAGTTTCACATTTATTATTGCGAAAAACCTTCATGTTGATAATAGTAATGTTTATATAATGTAATTCAATTTACTACTAATGGTATTTTTATGGCTCATGAAAAAAGTGATATAATTGTTTCGGTCGTTATTCCTGTTTACAACGCCGAAGAGTATATTGCAGATACTCTAAAAAACATTGTTTCACAGTCATTGTATGAAATTGAAATTATAATAATCAATGATCATTCGAGTGATAATACATTAAATATCCTTAAGGAGATTACATCCAACGATGAAAGAATACGAATTATTGATAACGCTGTAAATATTGGAGCTGGCATATCACGTAATATAGGTCTTTCAGAAGCAAAGGGAGAATATATAATATTTCTTGATGATGATGATTATGTCGATACGAACATGTTGAAGCACATGTCTGATTGTGCGGAGCTATCAGGGGCAGATATCGTTGTATGCAGAAGCCGCTCATTTAATCTACAATCTCTCCAGTATGCTCCAATGCCAGATTCAATTCGAAAAGATTTATTACCAGAAAAAGCAGTTTTCTCGCCTGGAGATATTGAGCGAGACTTTTTCAGGGCATTTATATGGTGGCCATGGGACAAACTATTCCGACGTGAATTTATTATTCAGCACTCGTTGAGCTACCAAGATTTAAGAACATCAAATGATCTGTTTTTTGTGTGTGCATCTATGCTTAGTGCCGAAAAGGTAACTATACTTGATGAAATATTGATTGCTCATACGATTAATCGAAAAACATCATTGTCTTCAACTCGCTCCGTTTCCTATCATTGCGCACTTGATGCTCTTGTTGCTCTAAGGGATTTTCTTTTTAAAAATGGCATGATGCAAAAGCGACAAAGGGATTTTTATAATTACATTGTCGTATTCCTTGAGTGGCACTTAAATACGCTATCGGGTGAAGCCTTTAATAAACTGTTTCAAGATGTCAAATTATTCATCAGCAGTTTTGATATCAATAATGAAGACTTTTATGATGAGTTTATTCTTTCTGCTTATCGACGAATCGCTGATATGTCTGCTGAAGAGTATCTTTTTTCATTAAAAGATCGGGTTCTTAATGAATTAGAGGATGTCCAACGAAATATTTTGACCTTACAAAACGAAGTTGAGGAGATAAAACAGCAGCTTCAACAAAAGGACGAAATGATTGCTTCTATGAATAGGGAGAATTTAGCTATTAAAGCAGATAATAAAATTCTCGAAAATTACAATGAAGAACTAAAGACTGTTCAAACAAAGTTTCTTAAACTACTCTCAAGCAAAGACTAGTATTTAAAAGCGTATTTTTTGATTACTGTAATAGTGCCCCCATAAAAAATGAGGGCGGCACAGAAATTACTAATAATTTATCGTTGACCTTCGCATTGCATCTGACGTTTTGATAACCATACAATCATCAATACATCGATTGGTCTCAGAAATTATAACGTTGTTAGATAGTTTGAAATTAAATCCTTTCATAATTCTGATCTCTTCAGCCATACCTTTGAGCGCCCAGGGTGCTGCTAATGAAATATTCCCAAACTCATCATATCTCTGTGTTTTTGTAAAGGCATTGTAAGCAGGATCTGTGAGATCGAACATTAATTTTCCTGTGTAATTCTTAGGTATTTTATTAGTTATTTCCGCAGCAAGTGCCTGAATTTCAGAGCGTTGAGGAATAATAAATCCATTTATAATATTATACTGAGCTATTATCATAATTGTTAAAGCGATAAGAGGCCAGACAAATGCTTGCTTAAAAATTCTACTGACAAGGCTATTTATGCCAATAAGAAATAGAGTTGATATAATAAGTTCTAAGGCCACTAACGAGCGGAATGCTGCCCAATTCTCTTTTGTCGCTAAATTTGGAGCGTAGGAACCTATCCCGATCGCTATGACTATGAACGTTTTCCATCTGCCTGATTTTCCCACAAAAATAGTGTATAAGCCGATTAAAATTGCAAGCGAGGAGAACCAAGAATATATTTTTACTGGTTGTATGTTATAGTTATTTACAGAGTTTATTAGTGATTCATTTATGAACCATTTCATCTTTCCACCGATATCTGCGGTTAACTCGGCTCTCGATAATGATTCCCCATATAGCCAGACAGGAAGTACTTTTGACATTATAAAACTGCCTGCAACACCGATAACTAAAATGATAAAACATGTCGCAACTTTTTTCACAGTTAAACTACTTTCTTTTTTTATACAACTATCAAGCATAAAAAAGAATAAGAATGTAATTGCTGTCGGTTGATATATTGCAAATGCCACCCATAAAACAACAATGGATGCTAATTTTTCTGGCAATGACGACCGCTGCTTCGAATGTGGGAAACATTTATTATAACTAATACCTGCCAGCAATACTGAAATAGTGAACGGGAAACATGTTGCCCATGAAGCATAAACTTGAAACGCAGGGAGTAAGCAAATTAACAGCGGAAATATTACTTTGAATACGGGGTTATCAAATATTTTTCTGCTGTCTATGAAGTTGTAAATAAAACCACTTAAGACAACCAGACTTAATATATTAAAAAGCCGCAAATACGAAAATGAAGAAATATCATTAATTAACATTTGTCCATAGTAACGGAACACAGCATAAACGGGACGACCAGATTGAACATCCCACTGAAACGAAGAACCGTTTCTTGTTATAGCATCAAAGAATGTTGACCAGTCGTCTGAAAATGCATATGAAAAGAAAATTACCGGTGAAAATGTTAACATAATCAGAAAGAAATAAAAAATGTAAACGTTTTTTTTATTTCCCTCTGCTAAAGAATTGCTCAGATTTTGCATATTATTTTCCATTGCTATCATTACCTACGCTTTCATCAATGAAATATTTAGGTCTATTTTTCGTCTCTATATAAATTTTCCCGACATATTCTCCTATAATACCTAAAGAAAGCATTTGCACACCGCCAAGAAAGAATATAGCGATCATGACTGATGTCCATCCCTCAACTGTAGTACCTGTTGTTTTTTGAATTAAAGCATAAATCGCAGCGATGGTAGATATGATGCAAGTTATAAAACCTGTCATAGCTATAATTCGTAACGGTGTAACTGATAATGAGGTAATTCCCTCGAGAGCCAGCGCAAGCATTTTTTTAATTGGATATTTTGATTCACCTGCAATTCTTTCTTCACGGCTATATTGCACCTCGATCGAGGGGTATCCCACAAGAGGCACTAATCCACGTAAATATATATTTTGCTCTTTATATTGTTTAAGAGCCTCCAACGCACGATTACTTAATAATCGATAATCTGCATGATTTGGAGTTTGATTTACACCCATGTGGGACATTATTGCGTAAAATGCATTAGCTGTTGTACGTTTAAAAAAAGTGTCACTGTCTCGATTACATCTTACGCCGTATACTATGTCATATCCCTGGTTGTAAGCGTCAATCATTTTTTCGATGCAATTTACATCATCTTGTAGATCCGCATCGATGCTAATGGTTACGTCTGTATCGACCGAGCGTAACCCTGCCATTAAGGCAATTTGATGTCCTTTATTTCTTGATAATTTTATTCCTCGCACATAGTGATAAGCGGTCGAGGCATCTTTAATTTGTGCCCAAGTATTGTCACGACTACCATCATCGACAAACAAAAGATAACTATTGTTGTTAATTTTATTTCTGGCTATCAATGAATTTAGTACATTCGAAAGCTTTTCGAGACAGAAAGGAAAAGCCTCTTGTTCATTATAGCAAGGTACCACAATAGCTAAAGAAGGAGTGCTTTTTATATCAGTTGAGGTTGTCATTTCATCGCCCAGAACTTGTTTAAAATAAAACCTGTGATAGTGTATGTGAACATCCCAAGGATTTGTGCTGAATATATTTTTTCTGGCATAAAAACGAAAAATATTTTTATGACAATGATATTTGCCACATAACAAATGAAGCAAACACATAAAAATTTTATTAGTCTATTGATACTAATTGGTTGCGTAAATGTAAATATTGTGTTTGCTATGAAGCTGAAAACAATACCTACAACATAACCCATCGCATTGGACAGATAAATGCCAAGACCCAAATGCATTAGCAGGAAAATTACAACTGCCGTAATTAGTGTATTGACTATCCCAACTAACCCATATTTCATTAGTTGCCATAATGGGCCTGAACTTGGCATTATATACTCCGCTAGCGTTCCAATTGGATGTTAAAGGCGGCAGCATTCTAACAAACTACATCTGTCATGTGAATCCAATTCACATCTCAAATATTAGGTTGTAAAGGATATTGGGGGGTATTTCGAGGGCTGCGTGAAGGGTTCATTTAGAAAGAGTAATTAATGGCGGTTTTATAACCGCCATGTCTTATATTACCTATGCCGTGCTCTTAAATTATCAATCACTTCCCCGAGATCCAGCCCCTGGTCCTGCAGCAGCACCAGCAGGTGATACATCAGGTCCGACGCCTCATTCTTCAGCTCGAAGCGGTCGTTCACTGTGGCGGCCAGCGCGGTCTCCACGCCTTCTTCTCCCACTTTTTGCGCGATGCGCTTGGTGCCGCTGGCATACAGCTTCGCCGTGTAGGAGCTCTCCGGGTCGGCGTGTTTACGCTCGGCCAGCAGTTGCTCCAGCTGATAGAGGAACAGCCACTGGTGGCCGGTTTCGCCGAAGCAGCTAGTGGTGCCTTTGTGGCAGGTCGGCCCGATCGGGTTTACCAGCACCAGCAGCGTATCGTTGTCACAGTCCGGCGTGATGCTCACTACATTGAGGGCATGGCCCGAGGTTTCACCCTTGGTCCACAGCCGCTGCTTGGTGCGCGAGTAAAAGGTGACCTTGCCGGTGGCTTCGGTTTTCTCCAGCGCCTCCTTGTTCATGTAGCCGTGCATCAGCACTTCGCCGGATACGGCGTGCTGCACGATGGCCGGCATCATGCCGTCCGTTTTTTCCCAGTCCAGCTGTTCAGTCAACATACCCTTATCTCCACGCCCTGTGCCGCCAGGTACACTTTCAGTTCGCCAATATTAATAATCTGTTTGTGGAATACCGAGGCCGCCAGCGCGCCGTCAACGTCGGCGTCGCGGAAGGCTTCGAGGAAGTGTTCCATAGTGCCCGCGCCGCCGGAGGCGATCAGCGGGACGTGGCACACCGCGCGAACCTTCGCCAGCTGCTGCAGGTCGTAACCGTTGCGCACCCCGTCCTGGTTCATCATATTGAGAACGATCTCGCCTGCGCCGCGCTTCTGCACTTCCTCCACCCAGTCGAGGGTTTCCCACTGCGTCACCCGGGTGCGGGTCTCGTCGCCGGTATACTGGTTGACGTGATACTTGCCGGTCTCTGCGTCAAACCAGGTATCAATCCCCACCACGATACACTGCACGCCAAAGCGGTCGGCAAGGCGGGTGATCAGCGTCGGGTCGGCGAGAGCAGGGGAGTTAATCGAGATCTTATCGGCGCCGAAGGAGAGGATCTGCGCCGCGTCTTCCAGCGATTTGATCCCGCCCGCCACGCAGAAAGGAATATCGATTACTTCCGCCACCCGCGACACCCAGCTCTTGTCGACCACCCGACCGTCGCTGGAGGCGGTGATATCATAGAACACCAGTTCGTCGGCCCCTTCGTCGGCATAGCGCTTGGCCAGCGGGACGATGTCGCCAATGATCTCGTGATTACGGAACTGCACGCCTTTCACTACCTGGCCGTCGCGGACGTCGAGGCAGGGGATTATCCGTTTTGCCAGCATTGAATGGCCTCCGTTACGTTGAATTTACCTTCCAGCAGCGCGCGACCGACAATCACGCCGCGCACCCCGGTGCCGCGCAGCGCGGCAATATCTTTGAGATCGCCGATGCCGCCGGATGACTGAAACGCCACCTGCGGGTAGCGGGCGCAGACTTCCTCGTACAGCGAGACGTTAGAGCCTGCCAGCGTGCCGTCGCGGGAGATATCGGTGCACAGCACGTGCTGCAGGCCGACCGGCAGATAACTTTCCACCAGCTCCTCCAGCGTCACGCCGGAGTTTTCCTGCCAGCCGCTGACCGCCACCTGCTTATTGCCGTCGGCGTCGATACGCACGTCGAGGGCGAGCACCAGCCGTTCTGGGCCAAAGCGTTTGAACCAGCCTTTCACTTCCTCCGGGGATTTCACCGCGGTGGAGCCGACCACCACGCGGGCGACGCCGGCCTCAAGCAGGGCCGCGACATCCGCTTCGGTCCGCACGCCGCCGCCGACCTGCACCGGGACGTCAACCCCGGCGACCAGCGATTTCAGCAGCGGGATCTGGCGCTTCGCCGGATCCTTCGCCCCGGTCAGGTCGACCAGGTGCAGGACTTTTGCCCCCTGAGCGGCATAGGCCTGCAGGCGCGGCAGCGGATCGCTGCCATAGTCGCGCTGCTGGCCGTAATCGCCCTGATGGAGACGAACGACGGTGCCGTCGATTAAATCTAAAGCAGGAATAATCATCACATCTCCAGGAAGTTTTTCAGCAGCTGCGCCCCGGCGCTCCCGGAGCGCTCCGGGTGGAACTGCACGCCAAAGAAGTTATCTTTCTGCACCGCGGCGGTGAACGCCTCGCCGTAATTGCACTGGGCGATGGTGTACGGGTTGACCGGCATGGCGTAGCTGTGCACGAAGTAAAAATACGCGCCTTCTTCAATGCCGCGGAACAGACGATCGCCTGCTTTGGCATACACCCGGTTCCAGCCCATGTGCGGCAATGGCAGACCGTGGTCGGTCATCTTCGGCACCTCTTCTTCGATAATGCCCAGCAGATCGACGCCGTTGTTCTCCTCGCTGCGCTTGCCGAGCAGCTGCATGCCCAGGCAAATCCCCAGCACCGGCTGGGTACAGGCTTTGATCAGGTCGATCAGCTCGCGGTCGCGCAGCTGAACCATCGCCGCCTGGGCGGTGCCGACGCCGGGAAGAAACAGTTTATCGGCACGCAATACCACTTCCGGATCGCGGCTGACCACTGGCTCATAGCCGTGGCGGCCAATCGCCGATTTCACCGAATTGAGGTTGGCGCAGCCGGTATCAAGGATCACCACATTCATTACAGCACCCCTTTGGAAGACGGCAGGGCATCGCCCTGGACGCGGATCGCCTGGCGCAGCGTACGGCCAAAGGCTTTGAACAGGCTCTCCACGCGGTGGTGATCGTTCTTGCCCTTGGTTTTCAGGTGCAGGGTCACCGCCATGGTGTAGGAGAGCGAGCGGAAGAAGTGTTCCACCATCTCGGTGCTCAGATCGCCGACGCGCTGATAGGTGAAGTCCGCCTTATACTCCAGGTGCGGACGGCCGGAGATATCCAGCGCGCAGCGGGCAAGACACTCGTCCATCGGCAGCACGAAGCCGAAGCGGTTGATGCCGCGCTTGTCGCCAAGGGCCAGCTTCAGGGCTTCGCCGAGGGCCAGGCCGGTATCCTCCACCGTGTGGTGGTCGTCGATGTACAGATCGCCGCCGACGTTAACCTCCATGCGGAAGCCGCCGTGGGTGGCGATTTGGTCGAGCATATGGTCAAAAAAGCCGACGCCGGTATGGATCTTGCTGCCGCCTTCGCGGTCCAGCCACACTTTCACATCCACCTGGGTCTCTTTGGTGATGCGCTCGACATGGGCATAGCGGTCGCGGCGGGTCAGCTGCTCGCAGATGGTCGGCCAGTCGAGCGTCTCGCGGTCATAGCGCAGACCGGTAATTCCCATGTTATCCGCCAGCTCAAGGTCGGTGGCCCGGTCGCCAATCACATAGCTGTGGGCTTTATCCAGCACGCCCTCTTCCAGCCACGGCAGCACCAGCTGCGTTTTTGGCTTGCGGCAGGCGCAGTTGTCGCCCGGGAAGTGCGGACAAATCAGCACCTCTTCAAAGTTAACGCCCTGCGAGGCAAAGATCTGCATCATCAGGTTGTGCGGGCCATCAAACGCTTCCTGCGGCAGACTGTCGGTTCCCAGGCCATCCTGATTGGTGATCATCACCAGCTTATAGCCTTCCTGCTGCAGCTTCAGCAGCGCCGGGATCACCTGCGGCTCAAACGCCAGCTTGTCGAACCGGTCCACCTGGAAATCCTCCGGCGGTTCGGAAATCAGGGTGCCGTCACGGTCAATAAAGAGATACTTCTGGGTCATACATTCTCCGCAGTCAAGGCGTCAATCACGCGCTGGCTCTCGGCACGGGTACCGATAGTGATACGCAAACAGCCGCTTAATGAAGGTTGTTTATTCTGGTCACGTAAGATAATGCCCTGATCCCACAAAGATTTAAACACTGCGCTGGAGGCGGTTATCCGCGCCAGCACATAGTTGGTCTCGGAATCGAAGACCTGCTCCACGCAGGCGATGCCGCGCAGCTGTTCCACCAGGTAGCGGCGCTCGTCAAGGATCTGCGCCACGCGCTGGCGCATCGCGGCGATCCCCTCCGGGCTCAGGGCCTGGGCGGCGATATCGGCCACCGGCGTGGAGAGCGGGTACGGGGCGATCACTTTCAGCAGCACGTTAATCACCTCGGCGTTGGCGAGGGTGAAGCCGCAGCGCAGGCCGGCGAGGGCGAAGGCTTTGGACAGCGTGCGCAGCACCACCAGGTGCGGATAGTCGCTGAGCCAGCCGGCCAGCGTCGCCTGCGGGCAGAATTCAATATAGGCTTCGTCGGCCACCACGATGGCTTTGCCGCGGGTCATCTCCAGCAGATCGCGCATCGACTGCGGGTCGATAATCTGCCCGGTCGGGTTGTTCGGGCTGCAGACGAAGACCACCTTCACGCCGTCCAGCCGCGCTTCGATGCCCGGCAGGTCGAGCTGCCAGTCGGCCAGCGTCGGCACAGTGCGGCATTCGACGCCGATGGTCTCGGCGCTGACGCTGTACATGCCGTAGGTCGGCGGGCAGTAGAGCACCGCGTCTTCGCCGGGCTCACAGAAGGCGCGGATCAGCAGCTCGATGCCTTCGTCGGCGCCGCGGCTGACCAGCACCTGCTCCGGTTTAACCTCGGCGTAGCGGGCGTAGCTCTCAATCACGGCCTTCGGCTGCGGCTCCGGATAGCGGTTCAGCGTCTGCTCGGTAAGCTGGAAGGCTACGGCGGTAGGGAATTCGTTGGCGTTGAGCCAGACGTCGCCTTTGCCGCCCAGCCGGCGAGCGGATTGATACGGGGTCAGCGCGCGGACGTTGGCGCGGGCTAAATCTTCAATGCTCATGCTTGCTCCTTCAGGGCGGCAACGCGCAGCGTTACGGCGTTTTTGTGGGCGTCAAGGCGCTCGGCGGCGGCCAGGATCTCAATCGTTGAGGCGAGGGCGGCAAAGCCGTCGCGCGACAGCTCCTGCACGGTCATCCGCTTCTGGAAGTCGGCCAGACCGAGGCTTGAGCAGGTGGCGGTATAACCATAGGTCGGCAGGACGTGGTTGGTGCCCGAGGCGTAGTCGCCCGCGGATTCCGGTGACCAGTCGCCAAGGAAAACGGAACCGGCGCTGGTGATGCTATCCACCAGCTCGCGGGCCTGACGGGTCTGAATGATCAGGTGCTCCGGGCCGTACAGGTTGGAAATAGCCACGCACTGCGCCAGATCGCGGGCCACGATGATCCGGCTGGCGGAGAGCGCCACGCGGGCAGTTTCGGCGCGCGGCAGGGCGGCCAGCTGGCGCTCCACGGCTTCGGCGACGCGGCTGCCCATGTCGGCGTCCGGGGTCAGGAGGATCACCTGCGAGTCCGGGCCGTGTTCCGCCTGCGACAGCAGGTCGGAGGCGACAAAGTCCGGGTTGGCGCCGCTGTCGGCGATGACCAGCACTTCCGACGGGCCGGCCGGCATGTCGATGGCTGCGCCGTCCAGACGCTGGCTGACCTGGCGTTTGGCTTCCGTGACGTAAGCGTTGCCCGGGCCAAAGATTTTATCCACCTTCGGCACCGACTCGGTACCGAGGGCGAGGGCGGCGATGGCCTGGGCGCCGCCGACGTTAAAGATGGTTTTTACGCCGCACAGTTGTGCGGCATAGAGGATCTCATCGGCAATCGGCGGCGGCGAGCAGAGCACCACCTGCTGACAGCCGGCGATGCGCGCCGGCGTCGCCAGCATCAGCACCGTGGAGAACAGCGGCGCTGAGCCGCCGGGAATGTACAGTCCGACGGAGGCGATAGGGCGGGTGACCTGCTGGCAGCGCACCCCCGGCAGCGTTTCGACATCCACCGCCTGCAGCTGTTGCGCGTTGTGGAAGGTCTCAATGTTATTCACCGCCACCGCCATCGCCTGCTTCAGCTCATCGCTGAGGCGCTCGCCGGCGGCGGCGATCTCCGCCTCGCTCACCTGCAGAGCGGCGACGGTGGTTTTATCAAACTTCGCGCTGTATTCGCGCAGCGCCGCGTCGCCGTTGGCTTTGACGTTATTCAGGATCTCCGTCACCGTTTTACTGATGCTGTCGGAGGCGGAAATCGCCGGGCGCGTTAAGAGTTGCTGTTGTTGGTCTGCGCTACAGCCGTTCCAGTCGATGATTGTGTTGAAGCTCATGATTGTATTCCCCTGTGTGTCCCGTGACCGGCTGGCCGATTACTCCATCATTTTCTCAATCGGCAGCACCAGAATGGAGCTGGCGCCCAGCGCCTTCAGTTTTTCCATGGTCTCCCAGAACAGGGTTTCGCTGCTGACCATGTGCATCGCCACGCGCTGCTTGTCGCCTGCCAGCGGCAGAATAGTCGGCCGCTCGGCGCCCGGCAGCAGGGCAACCACTTCTTCCAGGCGTTCGGTCGGGGCGTGCATCATGATGTATTTCGACTCGCGGGCCTGAATCACGCCCTGAATACGGGTCAGCAGGCGGTCAATCAGCTGCTGTTTGGCGTCGGCCATTTCGCCGTCGCGCTGGATCAGACAGGCTTTGGAGCGGTAGATCACTTCCACTTCGCGCAGGCCGTTAGCTTCCAGGGTGGCGCCGGTGGAGACGAGGTCGCAGATAGCGTCGGCGAGGCCGGCGCGCGGCGCCACTTCCACGGAGCCGTTCAGCAGACAGGATTTAAAGGAGATACCTTTTTGATCGAGGTAGCGCTTCAGCAGGTGCGGGTAAGAGGTGGCGATACGTTTGCCGTCCAGCGCCGCCGGGCCGTTCCAGGCTTCATCCACCGGAGTCGCCAGCGACAGGCGGCAGCCGCCGAAGTCCAGACGACGCAGGGTGAAGTAACGCGGGTCTTCGCCCTGCGCGCGGCGGGTCAGCAGCTCTTCTTCCAGCACGTTTTCACCGATGATGCCGAGGTCAACGACGCCATCCATCACCAGGCCGGGAATATCGTCATCACGCACGCGCAGAATGTCGATGGGCATGTTTTCAGCCAGGGCAATCAGGCGCTGGGTGTGCAGGTTGATTTTAATCCCGCAGCGGGCCAGCAGTTCGCGTGAATCGTCACTCAAACGGCCTGATTTTTGAATAGCTATGCGTAAACGTGAGTTATCTAACATTCTTTATTCCTCGTTAACCTGTTTTAACCTGTCTGAATTCGGTCCAAAAAAAAGCCCCCGGAAGAAGATCTTCCGGGGGCTTTTTCATGCGTTCATGCACCACTGGAAGATCCAAACGTCTTCCAGCACACATCGCCTGAAAGACTAGTCAGGATGATGGTGATGATGGTGGTGTTTAAATTGAACGCGGTTCATAAAAATTCTCTGTGAATGACTATGCATTTGATGTCCTTTAACCTAAACCACTTCCGCCGCAGAAAGCAAGGGCTTTTTTCTATCATTAATTCATTTCATATTGAGCGAAGAAATTGTCAGTTGCCGCTGGCTGGCGTAGCCTGTAATCAGCACAGCGAAAGAGTCAGGAGCCTGGGATGAAAAAGGTCGCGATAGTCGGTTTGGGATGGCTGGGGATGCCGCTGGCGCTGTCGTTGACGGCGCGAGGCTGGCAGGTCACCGGCAGTAAAACTACGCAGGATGGCGTGGAGGCGGCGCGGATGTGCGGGATCGACAGCTATCCGCTGCGCCTGGAGCCGCAGCTGGTCTGTGATACCGAGGACCTCGACGCGCTGATGAACGTCGATGCGCTGGTGATCACCCTGCCGGCCCGGCGTACCGGGGCAGGGGAAGGGTTTTATCTACAGGCGGTGCAGGAGATCGTCGATACCGCGCTGGCGTACCATATTCCGCGGATCGTCTTCACCAGCTCCACCTCGGTGTATGGCAACGTCAACGGTACGGTGAAGGAGAATTCCCCGCGTCTGCCGCAAACCGCCAGCGGACAGGTGCTCAAGGAGCTGGAGGACTGGCTGCACAACCTGCCGGGGACATCGGTGGATATTCTGCGCCTGGCCGGGCTGGTGGGGCCTTCCCGCCATCCGGGACGTTTTTTCGCCGGCAAGTCGGCGCCGGATGGCCAGCACGTGGTCAATCTGGTGCATTTGCAGGATGTGGTGGCCGCTATCGAACTGCTGCTGCAGGCCCCGAAGGGCGGGCACATCTATAATCTATGTGCGCCCCGCCATCCGGCGCGCGGCCTCTTTTATCCGCAGATGGCCCGCGAGCTCGGTCTGCCGCCGCCGGTGTTCAGCGACAGCCCGGACGGCGGCCAGGGCAAGATTGTAGATGGCAATCGTATCTGCAATGAGCTGGGGTTTGAGTACCAGTACCCCGATCCGCTGGTGATGCCGATGGAGTGATCCGCCAGCGGTGATTCGCATACCGTAAGGGGGTAGCGATGAAACCACTGCTGGATGTCCTCGTGATCCTGGATGCTCTGGAAAAAGAGGGGAGCTTTGCCGCGGCGTCGGCAAAGCTCTTTAAAACGCCCTCGGCGCTGAGCTACACCATTCACCGCCTGGAAAGCGATCTCAATATTCAGCTGCTCGACCGCAGCGGCCATCGCGCGCGCTTTACCCCCAGCGGACAGATGCTGCTGGAGAAAGGGCGGGAGTTGCTGCATATCGCCCGCGAACTGGAGATCCGGGCGGTTAAGCTGCAGCAGGGGTGGGAGAATAGCCTTCGTCTGGCGGTGGACAGCACCTTTCCCGTGGCGCTGCTCTCGCCGCCAATCGCGGCATTTTATCAACAACAGCCGCTGACCCGGCTGCACTTTACGCTGAACCCCTCCCTGCTGGACTGGCGGCCGCTGACTGACGGGCAGGCCGATCTGCTGCTGGGGGCGCTCGGCGAACCGCCGCCGCTGAGCGGTTATGACTATCTCCCCCTCGGCGAGCTGGAGCTGCTGCTGGTCGTTGCCCCACAGCATCCGCTGGCGCGACACCGCGCACCGCTAAGCTGGCGAACCCTGCGCCGTTACCGGGCGGTGGCCACCGGGGAGGGCGGGGCGCTACTCAGCGATCAGGAGACCCTGCCGGTGTGTGACGCCGCGGGGCAGCTGGCGCTGCTGCGCCTGGGGCTGGGCTGGGGGTGCCTGCCGCGCTATCAGGTGCAGGGTCTGCTGGACAGCGGCGAGCTGGTCTGCATGACCGTGCGCGGGCTGTCGCCTCGTCAACGCGCGTGGATCGCCTGGAATGACGCCACCTGCGGTTTGGCTGGCAAATGGTGGCGGGAAACGCTATTAGCAAATAGTGCTATTTTTACAATTTATCATACGGAAACCGTATAGATATTAGCACGTTAAAAATTATGCTTACGCAATGAACTTCATAACATCTTGTCAACGCCGTTGAATTTGTTGCAAAATATGCGGCCTGAAAACCAGAGACTAGCCGACGCTTTTTTTTAAAGTGTCGGTTATTTTTTTGGTCGAAAGACACATCATTCAATACCAAGAGGCCGGGCTTCGTACCGGATAGATATTTACTAAAAACCGACAGTCGTTGTCGCTGAGGAATAGAAAGAAATGGGGCAATTTTTTGCTTACGCGCTGGCGTTCACCGTAAAAGGGGATAACTATGTCGCATAACGCTACTCCAAATACCTCTCGCGTGGAATTACGTAAAACGCTTACGTTAGTTCCGGTTGTAATGATGGGCCTGGCCTATATGCAGCCGATGACGCTGTTCGATACGTTTGGTATCGTCTCTGGTATGACCGACGGTCACGTGCCGACGGCCTACGCCTTTGCGTTAATCGCTATCCTGTTTACTGCCCTGAGCTATGGCAAGCTGGTACGTCGTTACCCTTCTGCCGGCTCGGCGTATACCTATGCGCAGAAATCCATCAGCCCGACCGTTGGCTTTATGGTGGGTTGGTCCTCGCTGCTCGACTACCTGTTCGCGCCGATGATCAACATTCTGCTGGCGAAAATCTATTTTGAAGCGCTGGTGCCTTCGATTCCGTCGTGGGTGTTTGTTATCGCGCTGGTCGCCTTTATGACCGCCTTTAACCTGCGCAGCATTAAATCCGTGGCCAACTTCAACACCGTGATCGTGGTGCTGCAGGTGGTGCTGATTGCCGTTATCCTCGGCATGGTGATTTATGGCGTGTTTGAAGGCGAGGGCGCCGGTACGCTGGCCAGCAGCCGTCCGTTCTGGTCCGGTGACGCGCACGTGATCCCGATGATTACCGGGGCGACGATCCTGTGCTTCTCGTTTACCGGTTTCGACGGCATCAGCAACCTGTCTGAAGAGACCAAAGATGCAGAGCGCGTCATTCCGCGCGCGATCTTCCTGACCGCGCTGATCGGCGGCCTGATCTTCATCTTTGCCACCTACTTCCTGCAGCTGTACTTCCCGGATATCTCGCGCTTTAAAGATCCGGATGCGTCACAGCCGGAAATTATGCTCTACGTGGCAGGTAAAGCCTTCCAGGTTGGCGCGCTGATCTTCTCCACCATCACCGTACTGGCGTCCGGTATGGCGGCGCACGCTGGCGTGGCGCGTCTGATGTACGTGATGGGCCGCGACGGCGTGTTCCCGAAAAGCTTCTTCGGCTACGTGCACCCGACCTGGCGCACTCCGGCGATGAACATCATCCTGGTCGGCGCGATTGCGCTGCTGGCGATTAACTTCGACCTGGTGATGGCGACGGCGCTGATTAACTTTGGTGCGCTGGTGGCGTTTACCTTCGTTAACCTGTCGGTGATTTCCCAGTTCTGGATCCGTGAGAAGCGCAACAAGACGCTGAAAGACCACTTCCAGTATCTGTTCCTGCCGATGTGCGGCGCCCTGACAGTTGGCGCGCTGTGGGTCAACCTGGAAGAGAGCTCGATGATTCTGGGCCTGATCTGGGCCGGTATCGGTCTGGTCTACCTGGCCTGCGTGACCAAAAGCTTCCGCAACCCGGTGCCGCAGTACGAAGATGTGGCCTAAGGCATAGCGTGATGTAAATAAGAAAAGCCGGAGGGAAACCTCCGGCTTTTTTTTGTCTGCGCCGGTTCGACATCGAGGCCTGATTTTTTTGCAGGGCGGCGCTTGCCGGGCCTGGGGGACATAAGCTGACGGGAGGCCGCCGTAGGCCGGGTCAGGCGCAGCCGCCACCCGGCAGAAGAGCTTATCCTGCCTGCACCATAACTTTCAGCAGCGTATCCAGCAGGCCGGGAAAACGGGCGTCCAGATCTTCCCGGCGCAGCGAAATCATGTTCTCCCGTCCCTGAGGCCGTTGCCAGATCACACCGCTGTCACGCAGGACGCGCCAGTGGTGGGTCATGGTGGACTTGGCCACCTCTTCCTGGCGCAGGGCGTTGCAGCTCAGCTCGCTGCCGTCGGCCAGCGTACGAATGATCTCCAGTCGCAGTGGGTTACCGAGCGCGGAAAGGACATTTTCCAGGCGAATTTGTTCTCGTTCGGGGTGATTGGCGATCATAATAATCCTGTGTCGGCGGTGGCGCGGCGCATGGCAGCCGCAGCCCATATCGGCGGCTGGCGGCTACTATACCCAAACTCCGGTTCAGATACCACGCGCGCCGCCGCAACCTGCCCAATCGTAATGATAGCAAAAATAGTTCGAATATACTCGTACAGTTGTACTAAGATAGACGCAGTTAAATGAACTGCGGATCATTTCGACCGCAGACTGACCGTCAAAACGACTAAGGACGCATCATGCCCCGACCCATCCCTCTCGAACGTTATCGCAACATCGGTATCTCCGCGCATATCGATGCCGGTAAAACCACCACCACCGAGCGCATCCTGTTTTATACCGGGATGAGCCATAAGCTGGGTGAAGTACACGATGGCGCGGCAACCACCGACTGGATGGCCCAGGAGCAAGAGCGCGGGATCACCATTACCTCGGCGGCGGTAAGCTGCTTCTGGCCGGGGATGGACCGCAGCTTCGAGCCGCACCGGATCAATATCATCGACACCCCGGGGCACGTGGATTTCACCATTGAGGTGGAGCGTTCCATGCGCGTGCTCGACGGCGCGGTGATGGTGTATGACTCCGTCGGCGGGGTGCAGCCCCAGTCGGAGACCGTCTGGCGCCAGGCGAATAAATACCACGTTCCGCGGCTGGCCTTCGTCAACAAGATGGACCGCCCGGGGGCGGACTTCTTCCGCGTGGTGCAGATGATGATCGACCGCCTGAAGGCTAACCCGGTGCCGATTGTGATCCCCATTGGCGCTGAAGAGCATTTCACCGGCGTCGTCGACCTGGTGAAAATGCGCGCCATCCTGTGGGATGACGCCACCCAGGGCATGACCTTTAGCTATGGGCCAGTCCCTGACGATCTGTTGGCGACGGCGCAGCAGTGGCGGGAGAAAATGGTCTCGGCGGCGGCGGAAGCCAGCGATGAGCTGATGGATAAATACCTGGAAACCGGTGAGCTGGACGAGGCGGAGATCGTCGCCGGTCTGCGCCAGCGCACGGTGAAGGGGGAGATCCAGGCGGTGCTCTGCGGGAGCGCCTTTAAAAACAAAGGCGTGCAGCGCATGCTCGATGCGGTGGTGGAGCTGATGCCGTCGCCGCTGGATATTCCGGCGATACAGGGCGTTGATGAGCAAGGCCAGCCGGCGGAACGCCATCCGAGCGACGATGAGCCGCTGTCGGCGCTGGCGTTCAAACTGATGACCGACCCCTACGTCGGCCAGCTGACCTTTATCCGCGTCTACTCTGGGACGCTGAAGAAAGGCGATGCGGTGTGGAACCCGGTGAAGGGCAAGAAAGAGCGCATCGGGCGTATCGTGCTGATGCAGGCCAACGACCGTCACGAAGTTGACGAACTGCACGCCGGGGATATCGCGGCCTGCGTCGGTCTGAAGGATGTGACCACCGGCGATACGTTATGCGACCCGGATGCGGTGATTACCCTCGAACGGATGGAGTTTCCGGAGCCGGTGATTTCGCTGGCGATTGAGCCGAAGACCAAAGCGGACCAGGAGAAAATGGGCATCGCGCTGCAGCGGCTGGCGGCGGAAGATCCGTCGTTCCGTCTGCATACCGATGAAGAGTCCGGCCAGACGATTATCTCCGGCATGGGTGAGCTGCATCTGGAGATCATTGTCGACCGGATGAAGCGCGAGTTTGGCGTCGAGGCCAACATTGGCCGTCCGCAGGTCACCTACCGCGAAACCCTGCGCAAGAAAGTGACGGACGTGGAAGGCAAATTTGTGCGCCAGTCCGGCGGCAAAGGGCAGTACGGGCACGTTGTGCTGACCCTGGAGCCGCTGGAGCCGGGCAGCGGTTTCGTCTTCGAGGACGCCACCAAAGGCGGCGTGGTGCCGCGCGAGTACATCCCTTCCGTGGAGAAAGGGCTGCGCGAAGCGATGGGCACCGGCGTGCTGGCGGGTTATCCGGTGGTTGACGTGAAAGCGACCCTGACCTTCGGGTCGTACCACGACGTGGACTCCTCGGAGATGGCGTTCCGCATGGCGGCGATCTTTGGCTTCCGGGAAGGCGCGCGCAAAGCGGATCCGGTGATCCTTGAGCCGGTGATGCACGTCGAGGTGGAGACGCCGGAAGAGTACGCCGGGAATATTATGGGCGATCTCTCTTCCCGTCGCGGGATGGTGCAGGGGATGGAAGAGCGCTTCGGCAGCCAGATCATCCGCGCCGACGTGCCGCTGGCGGAGATGTTTGGTTATTCCACCACGCTGCGCTCGATGTCGCAGGGACGGGCAACCTACAGCATGGAGTTCCACCATTACGCGGAAGCGCCGCGTAATGTGGCGGATGAAATCATCGCCAGCCGCGCGAAAAGCTAAGCAACGTTCCCGGGTGCGACGCGAGGCGTCTTACCCGGGCTACTCTGGTACCAGCGCCCAGGCCCGGTAAGGCGAAGCCGCCACCGGGCAAAAAGGTAAGCACGAACTGGGGACGCAATGCCCGGCGGCTCTGCGCTTGCGCGGGCCTACGGTCAGGCGTCCTCCCCGGTCATCGTTTGTAGCCCGGGTAAGGCGTTAGCCGCAACCCGGGAATTTCAGCCAATCAGACAATATCCTGCGCGTACTGCCACAGCGCTTTCAGTTGCGCCAGCTTCTCTTTATCATCCGCATACTGCTGATACAGCATCTGCAGCTCATCGGCATAGGCTTGCAAAAACGCCGGCGTAAACACCTGACGACGGTGCTCTAACCAGCGCTGCTGCTCATGTTCATCGAGCGTGCCGGGGAAGTTGCGCGCCCGGTAGTTAAACAGCAGGCGTTCGATACGCTGGTCGGCGAAGGTGATATCCAGCGCCGGCAGATTGCGCGGTTCGGTTTCCAGCACGATTTTCATCGCCGCGCGGTCGGCATCGCTAAAGAACCCATTGTACAGCTGGGCGTCGACGTTTTCGGACGGCACGAAGGGTTCGGCTTCAGCATAGACCGCCACTACCTTCTCGCGCACCTGCGGATTCGCCCGCAGCAGCTGGGCGTTCTCCAGACAGCGCTGAATAGAGATCCCCAGCCGGTCGGCATCCTGCGGGCGCAGGGTATTGGCCTGGGCCAGCACCGGACATTTATTAAGATGCACCAGCTTAATCGGCGCCGCCGGCAGATCGCTAAGCTCGGCGCGCGGGGTGTAAAGCCGCTCGCGCAGGGCATCGGCATCCAGTTCCAGCAGCGGCGCCATATCGCCCGCCAGATCGACCATAATCACCGCATTGCGGTTTTCCGGATGCCAGGCCAGGGGCGCCACAAGGCTGGTGTTGCCGCGCGCGGCGCCAAACATGCCGGAGACATGCACCAGGGGCTTCATCTGCGGCACGTCGATAAGCGTCGCCAGCTTGCGCTTATTGCGGTGGCTGTAGAGATAATCAAACAGCCGCGGCTGCCGGGTTTTCACCAGTTTCGCCATGGCGATGGTGGCGTATACGTCGGCCATCGCGTCATGGGCGTTCTGGTGTTCAATACCGTTGGCGACGGTCAGATGTTCAAGCCGGAAGCTCGGCAACCCTTCGTCATTCTCCGGCCAGGCGATCCCTTCCGGGCGCAGGGCATAGCAGGCGCGCATCACGTCGAGCAGATCCCAGCGCGAGTTATCGTGCTGCCAGCTCCAGGCATAAGGGTCATAGAAGTTGCGATAGAAGATATTCCGCGTCACTTCGTCATCAAAGCGCACGTTGTTATAGCCGACGATACAGGTTTGCGGCACCGTGAACAGATCGTGGATGCGGCGGGCAAACGCGGCCTCATTATCCCCTTTGGCCAGCGCTTCCTGCGGGGTGATCCCGGTGATCATCACCGCCTGCGGCTGCGGCAGGTAATCGTCAGCGGGCTTGCAGTAAAACACCTCGGGCTCGCCGAGCACATTCAGCTCCGCGTCGGTGCGGATGGCGGCGAACTGCGCCGGCCGGTCGAGGGAAGGGCTGGTGCCGAAGGTTTCATAATCGTGGAATAAAAATCCGGGCTGGTTGACGCTATCTTGCATAGTCTGTTCATTATCCGTGGTGGCGTGCGACCGGTATGGTAAACGATTTGCCCGGTCATCAGAAGGGTCGCGGCAAGCAACTTCCTCTGCTGTGTCATATTTTCTTGCAATTAAACCCTGATATGAAACGCGAAGTTCCGTAAAAAGGACGGCGGATCTGTAAATCTAGAGGATATGCCGTTGAAAGGCCGTTTGTTTATTGCTGTATCTTTGCTCGCTTCGAGCGTTTCCTGCGCATTTGCCGTCGACTTACCTGCTACGGTCGCGCCGCCTTCCATTCAGGCTGGCTCCTGGGTGCTGATGGATTACACCACCGGTCAGGTCCTGACCGCGGGTAACGAACATCAGCAGCGCAATCCTGCCAGTCTGACCAAACTGATGACCGGCTACGTGGTCGATCGCGCCATCGACAGCCATCGTATCACCTTTGACGATATCGTCACCGTGGGTAAAGACGCCTGGGCGAAGGGCAACCCGGTGTTCGACGGTTCATCGCTGATGTTCTTAAAGCCAGGGGATCGCGTCAGCGTCCGCGACCTCAGCCGTGGGCTGATTGTCGACTCCGGTAACGACGCCTGCGTCGCGCTGGCCGACTATGTCGCCGGCGGCCAGCCGCAGTTTGTCGCCCTGATGAATCAGTATGTCGAAAAACTGCACCTGCGGGACACCCATTTCGAAACCGTCCACGGCCTCGACGCCCCGGGCCAGCACAGTTCGGCCTATGACCTCGCGGTGCTCTCGCGTGCGATTATTCATGGCGAACCTGACGTCTACCACATGTACAGCCAGAAAAGCCTGACGTGGAACGGGATCACCCAGCAAAACCGTAACGGTCTGCTGTGGGATAAAACCATGAACGTCGATGGCCTGAAAACCGGCCACACCTCGGGGGCCGGGTTCAACCTGATCGCCTCGGCGGTGGATGGCCAGCGCCGGCTGATCGCCGTGGTGATGGGGGCGGACAGTCCGAAAGGCCGCGAGCAGCAGGCCGCTAAACTGCTGCACTGGGGGCAGCAGAACTTCGATACCGTGCAGGTGCTGCAGAAGGGGCAGAAGGTCGGCACCGAGCGTATCTGGTACGGCGATAAAGAGCAGATTAAGCTCGGCACCGATCAGGATTTCTGGTTAGCCCTGCCGAAGGCGGAAGTGTCGCGCATTAAAGCGAAATATGTGCTGGATAAGAAGGATCTTGAGGCGCCGATCGCCGCCAATCAGCGGGTTGGCGAGATTTCACTGTATGACGGCGACAAGGTGGTGGGGCACTATCCGCTGGTCACCCTCGAAAGCATCAATAAAGGCGGAGTGTTCTCGCGAATGAGCGATTACCTGCATCACGAGCTGTAACCACGCCAACCGCCTCTTTGCAGGCGGTTTTTTTTCGCCTGTCGCTCGTGCTGGCGGGGCGCCTGTTTTTACAGCGGTGTGGTGGCGACTCTGTGAATTCGCGCACATACTGAAGGGGGATCTCCTGTTAAATTAACTGTATATTCATACAGTAATTTATCTCCAAAGGAGGCAAGATGAACTACAGCATCACCACCCTCGGCAAGAAAACCATCGCCGGCTTCCATCTGGTCGGGCCCTGGGATCACACCGTCAAGCAGGGGTTTGAGCAACTGATGATGTGGGTTGAGAACCACCAGGTGCCCGCCCGCGAATGGGTGGCCGTCTACTACGATAACCCGGAGGAAGTGCCGGCGGAAAAACTGCGCTGCGCGACAGCGGTCACCGTGGATGAGGATTATGTCATTCCCGCCAACAGCGAAGGGGTGATCCTGGCGGCGATTGCCGGCGGGGATTACGCCTGCGCCTGCGCGCGGGTGGTGGATTACGACTTCGCCACTCCGTGGATGCAGTTTTTCGACAACCTGCAGCAGAGCACGGCGTATCGCATCGCCCCCCAGCCCTGCTTTGAGGTCTATCTTAACGACGGCAACCACGACGGCTACTGGGATATCGACATGTATGTTCCCGTTGAGCGCGTCGCGTCGTAGCAGTTTACCCCTGTTCCGGACAAGGTTTTTTACATTCCCGGCATGCTCCGGGCGAAAAAGCAGTTACAATTGGCCTTTTCGTTTTGCCGGAGAGGGTTGTGCGCGCTGATAAATCACTCAAGCCATTTGAGATCCGCTTGTATCGCCATTATCGGGTGGTGCATGGTGTGCGGATTGCACTGGCCTTTGTGCTCACCTTTTTGCTGGTGCGGCTGCTGAACGTGCCTGAGGGAACCTGGCCTCTCATCACTCTGGTGGTGGTGATGGGGCCGATCTCCTTCTGGGGTAACGTCGTGCCGCGGGCGTTTCAGCGTATCGGCGGCACGATCCTCGGTTCGGCGCTGGGGCTGGTGGCGCTGAAGCTTGAGCTCATCTCTCTGCCGCTGATGGTCCTCTGGTGCGCGGCGGCGATGTTCCTCTGCGGCTGGCTGGCGCTGGGCAAGAAACCCTATCAGGCGCTGCTGATCGGCATCACTCTGTCGGTGGTGGTCGGGGCGCCGCCCGGCGATATGCATACCGCGCTGTGGCGAAGCGGCGACGTGATCTTCGGCTCGCTGCTGGCGATGCTGTTTACCGGCATCTGGCCGCAGCGGGCGTTCATCCACTGGCGCATCCAGATGGCCAGCTATGTCACCAACTTTAACCGCCTCTACCAGGCCGGCTTCTCGCCAAATCTGGTGGATCGACCGCGGCTGGAAAAGCATCTCCAGCAGGCGCTGAACGACGTGGTTAAAATGCGCGGGCTGATCACCCCCGCCAGCAAAGAGACGCACATCCAGAAGGCGATCTTCGAGGCTATCCAGACCGTCAGCCGCAACCTCGTCTGCATGCTGGAGCTGCAGATCAACGCCTGGTGGGCAACGCGTCCGGGTCACTTCGTGATGCTCAATGCGCACACCCTGCGGGAGACGCAGCAGATGACCCAGCAGACGCTGTTGTCCATCGCCCACGCGCTGTACGAAGGGAACCCTCAGCCTGTGCGCGCCAACAATGAAAAGCTGACTGAGATCGTCCTCGAACTGCGCCAGCTGCTGAAAGAGCAGGGTGATGACGGCCTGGCGGAAACCCCGGTCCATGGCTATGTTTGGCTCTCAATCGAACTGGCGCGCCAGCTGGAGCTGCTCTCGCATCTGATCTGCCGCGCGTTGCGCAAATAAACATCAGATGCACCGGGTAACCACATGGGTTGTTTCGATTCAGCAGCGTTTAGGGTTATGATAAACGCAAAGGAAAAAACATTGTCATCAGCGGCTGCTAGCAGTTATGTTAGCCCTATAACGCAGTCGCTTTACGAATCCGAATCTCAATTATTAGGGGTGTAAAAATGGAAACAACTAAGCCTTCTTTCCAGGACGTACTGGAGTTTGTTCGTCTGTACCGTCGTAAGAACAAACTGCAGCGTGAAATTCAGGACGTTGAGAAAAAGATCCGTGATAACCAGAAGCGCGTTCTGCTGCTGGACAACCTCAGCGACTACATCAAACCGGGCATGAGCGTGGAAGCCATCCAGGGCATCATCGCCAGCATGAAGAGCGATTACGAAGATCGCGTTGATGATTACATCATCAAAAATGCCGAGCTGTCCAAAGAGCGCCGCGACATCTCGAAAAAACTGAAAGTGATGGGCGAAGCCAAAGTCGAAGGCTAAACCCTGCCGGTCCGGCGGCGTTAAGCGTCGCCGGGCTGTTCCGCGTTTCCCTCTCTTCCCTGCTTTTTTCTGCGAAAACTTTGTTCCGGCAACTGCCTCTCCTCACCGACACTTTGCTATACTGGCCCGCGAAAAACGTATTGATATCGGAAAGGTTTCTCTCATCCTGGCCGGGCATCTGACGCAGCGGCGTCAGGGCGATATCTCAACACCTCTCACCTCTCCGACGATCGATTCGCCAGAAGACAAACTCAGGTGCTGACCGGGCGCGACAGAACTCTTCCGCTGCTTTCGCCGACAGGAGTCAACCTCACGTGATTAAGTCATTCTTTGCTGCACTCTCGTTTATCAGCCGCCTGCCGGTCCCGGCGCGGTTATCTCAGGGCCTGGAGATCGAACAGTACCAGCGCAGTATCGTCACCTTTCCGCTGGTCGGTTTACTGCTCGGCGCCATCGCCGGCGCGGTGGCGCTCCTCCTGCAGCCGTGGTGCGGCGTCCCGCTGGCGGCGCTGTTCGGCGTGCTGGCGCTGGCGCTGCTCACCGGCGGATTCCACCTTGACGGGCTGGCTGATACCTGCGACGGCATTTTCTCCGCCCGCACCCGCGATCGGATGCTGGAGATCATGCGCGACAGCCGGCTGGGCACCCACGGCGGGCTGGCGCTGATCTTTGTGCTGGTGGCGAAAGTGCTGGTGGTTGGCGAGCTGCTGCTGCGTGATATCCACCCCATCGCAGCCCTGGCGGCGGCCTGCGCCGTCGGTCGCGGGATGGCGGTGCTGCTGATGTATCGTCATCGCTATGCGCGGGAAAAGGGGCTGGGCAATCTGTTTATCGGCAAAATTAGCCTGCAGCAGACGCTGGTGACGATGGCGATGGCGATCGCGCTGGCCACCGCCCTGCTGGGGCTGCAGGGGCTGCGCGCCGCGCTGATCACCCTGGTGCTGATCTGGGGTCTGGGATGGGCGCTGAAGCGAACCCTCGGCGGGCAGACCGGAGATACCCTCGGGGCGGCGATTGAGCTGGGCGAATTACTCTTTTTACTGGCGCTGCTGTAAGGCCTGACGCCAACGGTGAGGAACAGAATGGAAACACTTTCGGCGTTACTGGCTGCCATTCCGCAGCCCGATGTGGCGGGCATGGCGCGCGCTCAGCAGCATATTGATGGCCTGTTAAAGCCGCCCGGCAGCCTTGGCCGTCTGGAGACGCTGGCGGTGCAGCTGGCCGGTCTGCCTGGCTTGCAGGGGCAGCTGGCGCTGGCGGAGAAAGCGATTGTGGTCATGTGCGCCGACCATGGCGTCTGGCATGAAGGCGTGACCCCTTCGCCGCAGGTGGTGACGGCCATTCATGCCGGCAATATGGTGCGGGGCAACACCGGCGTCTGCGTGCTGGCGGCGCAGGCCGGGGCCAGGGTGCAGGTGGTGGATGTCGGCATCGATGCCGACCCGCTGCCGGGCCTGATTAACCTCAAGGTGGCCCGCGGTAGCGGGAATATCGCCCGGACGGCGGCCATGAGCCGCCAGCAGGCGGAGACGGTGCTGCTGGCCAGCATGCAGCTCACCCGCCAGCTCGCTGCCGACGGGGTGAAAGCCTTCGGCGTCGGCGAATTGGGAATGGCCAATACCACCCCGGCCGCAGCGACGATCAGTGTCCTGACGGGCAGCGACCCTGACGCGGTGGTGGGCTGTGGGGCCAATCTGCCGCTGGCGCAGCGGGGCCATAAGGTGGCGGTGGTGCGCCAGGCGATAGCCCATAATCAGCCGAACCCGGCGGACGGGCTGGATGTCCTGGCGAAGGTGGGGGGTTACGATCTGGTGGGCATGACCGGGGTGATCCTCGGGGCGGCCTCCTGTGGCCTGCCGGTGGTGCTGGATGGCTTCCTCTCCTATGCCTCTGCCCTGGCCGCCTGCCGCATGGCCCCGTCGGCGCACCCTTATCTTATTCCTTCACACCTGTCGGCGGAGAAAGGAGCGCAGATCGCCCTCGACGCGCTGGGTCTGCGGCCGTATCTCGATATGGACATGCGCCTGGGAGAGGGCAGCGGCGCCGCGCTGGCGATGCACCTGCTGGATGCCGCCAGCGTGATGTACAACCAGATGGGAACGCTGGCGCAGAGCAATATTGTGTTGCCCGATAGCGCGCCGTCGTCCTGATGGTAAAACGCATCGTCCCGCGATAGGGGCGATGCGCCGGGTTTACAGGGCCTGCTGCCAGACCGCCTGGGGCAGGAGATAAACCTTCGCCGGGGCGCGCATGCCCTCAGTGACAATATGGCGGATGCCGCTGGCCATCACCGCCAGGGTGACGTCAAAGGCGTTCAGGCTATCGCCGAAGCCAGCGGTCAGATTGAGCATCGAACCATTGGCCAGCAGATAGAGGGTTTTGTCGGCCATGCGGTAGGCGTTGATATACGGCATCACCTCTTCCTGGGGGTACTGGCGCAGGTACTCGCCGTCGATCTCTTCCGCCACGTGGCCGACGTTAAGGATAAATACTCCCGCTTTCGCCCGGTCCAGCGCCTGGCGATTAACCACGTTTTTACCGCCTGTCGCCGTGGCCACCACGTCCGCCGAGGCGATAGCCTCCTGGAGGTCCACCACGTGCCAGCCGTCGTAGGCCGCCTGCAGACGGCGGGCAGGATCGATCTCCGCCACCATCACCTGACCGCCAAAAGCTTTTGCCGCCGCCGCGACGCCCTGGCCGACCAGGCCGTAGCCGATCACCAGCACTTTTTTCTCATGCAGGGTGAGGTGAGTGGTCTGGAAGAAGGTGTGCCAGGCGGTGAGACCGACCATATGGCGGTTGTGCAGCCCCTCTTTGACCGGCAGATCGTCCCAGTTAAAGATCGGATAGCCTGGCTGAATATCCCCCAGCCGATTGACGCCCGAGCCGGTGGCTTCCAGACCCGCCACGATGTTCCCAAACTCGCCGCGCTGGTGGAGCAGGGTGGTGATATCGGCGCCCATCTCGCACAGGTGAGTGGGCTGCCAGGCAATCGCTTTTTCCCATGACTGTTGCCAGTCGGCATCGCTCATATTGCGCCACGCGCAGGCCTCGGCGCCGCGCTCCACCAGCCAGGCCACCACGTCGTCCTGCACGGTGGTGGGGTTACAGGTGGTTAAAAAGACCTGAGCGCCCTTGTCGAGGATCCCCTGCACCAGCGGGATCATTTTCATGTCGAGGTGCATACAGCAGGCCAGACGCACGCCGCTGAGGTCGGGCAGCGCGGCGACCTGACGCAGGGTACGCGGCATATTCTGGCTGGCCCATGCCACTTCTTTCGCTAAAGAGATTTTATTATTCACTGGGTTATGACCTTCAATTCGCAAAAGGGGTATCCCCCTGACCGAAAATGGATTCTATCAGCCCCCGCGAGAATTCACAGCACAATGCCGTCGGACATCGCCGACCGCGCTATCCCCTGCGAAAGACAGGGTTGTTAATTTAAGGTTAAAAAAAGAAAATAAAATATAAGTAATTCCTATGATTTGAGCGATGAAGCGATGTTGAGTGTTATTCCTGCGGGGATATTTTCACGGCTGCGGATTTTCCTTGGCCGCCTGAAGCCGCACGCGCTGCCGGTGGCCCGCCGGCATATCGTGCTGGGATCCATTGGCGCCGGCACCGGACTGGCGGTGACCAGCATGTTCAGCCACTGGCTGCTCGGCGAAGTCAATCTGTGGTTTATTGCCCCGATGGGGGCCTCGGCGGTACTCCTGTTTGGCGTACCGAGCAGCCCGCTGGCGCAGCCGTGGTCGATTGTCGGCGGCAACGTGCTGTCGGCGCTGATCGGCGTCACGGTGGGTATGCTGGTCCCCGATGCGGCGCTGGCCTGCGGTCTGGCGGCGGCTCTGGCCATCGCCGGGATGTATTTTCTGCGCTGTCTGCATCCCCCCGGCGGCGCGGTGGCCCTGACGGCGATCCTCGGCGGCGCCGGGGTGCACAGCGAAGGCTATCACTTTGTGCTGACCCCGGTGCTCCTCAACTCGCTGATGCTGGCGCTGCTGGCTATTGTGTTTAATAACCTGGTTGGCCGCCGTTATCCGCATCCGCTGGCGGCAGAGGAGGTCAAATCCAGGGCGGTGCCGCTGGGTATTTCGGTCACCCGGGAAGATATTCACGCCGCGCTGCTGGAAGGCCAGTTCCTCGACATTGATGAAGACGATGTCCAGGAGTTGCTGGAGAATATCGAGCAGCAGGCGCGGCAGCGTATCGCGACGGCAGCCCGCCGCTAAGGGCGTACTGCGGGCTGCGGGTTACAGATCGCCGGTAAGATACTGCGCGACCCCGCGGCCAAAGCTCCAGTCGCCTTTCTGGTTACTGATAATCGACACCATCAGGTCATCGCCGCTCAGGCCGCAGTGTTCCGCCAGCTCCTCCTGCAAAATGGCGAAGAAGCGCTGCTTCTGCGCCTCGCTGCGCGGGCTGGTATAGACCCGCACCACCACCAGATCCCGCGTGCGGGTCAGTCCGAGGCCGGTATCTTCAATCACCATATGGTGGGCTTTGTTTTCATGAACAATCTGGTAACGGTCGCGTTCTGGTACCTCGAAGGCGCGTAGCACGGCGCGATGGGCGGCATCCAGCAGGGTTTTGACCTCCTGTTCCGTACGGCCTTCAATCAGGTCAAATGTCAGTAATGGCATGCAGGTGCTCCTTATCGTTAGGGAATAATGATGGGCTCAACAAGATGCTAGCCGATGCCGCCGTCGGCAAAAACCGCTATAGTTGAATACATTGTTTTTACTGGTGAACAATCACATGAGCGAGAGTCGTCCGGAGAGTTACTGGCCCCATCTGTACTGGCTGACGGTGCTGGAAGAACAAAAAAGCTATACCCGGGCCGCGGAAAAGCTGGGGATCAGCAAGTCGGCTATCAGCCAGAAAATCAGCGAGCTGGAGCGGGTGACCGGTAAAACCCTCGTCCATCGCACCACCCGCAGCGTGAGCCTCAGCGACGACGGACTGCGGCTGGTGGCGGAGCTCAACGAGCCGTTTGGTCAGCTGCGGGATATTTTCACCGGCGCCTGCGATGAGGGCGGGCCGCTGCGGGGAACGCTGCGCCTGACCGCGCCGGTGGCCTTTTCCCGCCAGCAGCTGGTCCCGGCAATCGCGCCGTTTTTGCATCAGCATCCCCAGCTGCATCTGCAGCTTGAGGTCACCGACCGGCTGGTCTCTCTGGCCAGCGAAGGGTTCGATCTCGCCATCCGCCACTGTCGACGCGAGGCGCTCCCGGATACCCACGTCGCCTGGCCGCTGTGTCACACCGCGACGCTTACCGTCGCGTCCGCCGACTATATTCGCCGCCATGGCCGCCCGGAGACCCCCGAAGATCTGCGCCACCACCAATGCCTGACCTATCCCCGTGGGCCACAGCGCCCGCAGTGGACGTTCGCCTCCCGTCAGTCGCCCGATGCTCGGGTGACCATCAACGTGCAGGGGCCATTCGCCACCAATAACAGCGAGTCGCTACGTGATGCGGTGCTGGCGGGGCTTGGGGTGGCGCTGTTGCCGGATTTCAGCGCCCGGGAGGCCATTGGCCGCGGGCTGGTGCAGGAGCTGCTGCCGGCGTGGCAGCCAGTAGAGGTGTTTGCCGATCGGCTGTACGTCATCCGGCCCTATACCCCGCGCGTGTCGCGCGCGGTGGAAACCTTCAGCCGCTACCTGAAAGCGACCTTCAGCGAGACGCGTCCAGCTCCTGCGCCAGCGCCTCGCTAAAGCGGGGCAGCAGATGGCGCTCGCCGGGAAGCAGCTGCGCGAGAGTAACGGTCTTGTCAGCGCAATAGACCCGCTCGCTGCCGAGCTGCGCTTCGAAGGCGTTCGCCGCCTGATGCGCCGCGCTCAGATCGGCGTCAATAAGGATCACCGCATGGGCCAGCACCACGTGGCCGCCGCCCGCCGCCAGCGGCCGCCAGTACTGGGCGGTACCGACAATCTTGCGCGCCTCCGCGCCTTCTCCGCAGGCAAGATTATACCGTCCATCGCAAAAGGAACCGCTCACCGCCCGGGGGTGGCTGGCAACGCCGAAGCGCGCGAGGGTGCGCTGCAGCACAGCGCACAGCGAATGATAGATCGGTTCGGCGGCTTCGCCGAGCGGCTGCTGCACCGGCCAGGCGAGGCTAAGGTTGATAATGCCCGGCCCCTGGGGCACCAGACCGCCGCCGGAGCGGCGAAGCCATACCGGCCAGCCGCGCGCGGCAAAATGCGCGCTGACCGCCGGCAGATCCGTAAACTGACGATAGCTCCCCGGCACCACCAATCCCTGCGGCGCCTGCCAGAGCTGGGCGACGGCCTCGCCGGCGCTGGCTTTAGCAAACAGCGGCTGTTCGGCCTGGGTGGGATCCTCGCAAAACTGCAGCGCCAGCGAGGAGGGGGAAAAACGGCGAGGCCAGCAGTCGGCCAGGGTTAACTGAGACATGCATTCTCCTTACCGGAGGGCGCGGGTTACGCCCTCCGCTGGTGGGTCAGTCGACGGGGTGCTTTTTCATCAGCAGCGCGGTGAGCGCTGACAGCAGGCATCCTGCGGTCAGATAGAGGGCCACGCTGTGCCACGATCCGCCGGAGAAGGTGACCAGCGCCGCGGCAATAAACGGGGTAAAGCCGCCGCCGACCACGCTCGCCACCTGGTAGCCGACGCCGGCGCCGCTATAGCGATAGCTGGCGCCGAACAGCTCGGTAAACATCGGCTGCTGGACGCAGACCACCATATCATGGGCGATATTGGCCAGCATCAGGGCGAAGAACAGGATCCAGAAAACGGACTGACTCTCCAGCGCCATAAAGAACGGGAAACCGCTCAAAGTGCCGATCAGCGCCCCGGTGATATAGATCCGCCGACGGCCAAAGCGGTCTGCCAGCCAGGCGAAGCAGGGGATAGTCAGGCAGCTAAGACCGCCCACCAGCAGGCCAATGTTGAGAAACAGCTCGCGCGGCAGGCCGAGGTTTTGCGTGGAGTAGTTGAGGGCGAAGGCGGTGACGATATACATCGTCAGCAGTTCACACAGGCGCAGGGCGATAATCAGTAAAAACGCTCCCGGATGGCGAAGCAGCGCTTCCACTACCGGTAGCCGCTTTTTCATCTGCGGCGCGTTGTCCTGGCTCTGCTGCGCTTCAAACTCCTGCGATTCCGCCATGCCGTTACGGATCCACAGCGCAATAAGGACCAACACCACGCTGAACAGGAACGGTAAGCGCCAGCCCCAGCTGAGGAACTGCTGGTCGCTGGTCAGGCTGCTAATCAGCGATACCAGCCCGGTAGAGAGCAGGAGGCCGACGCCGTAGCCCACCTGCACCCCGCTGCTGTAAAAGGCTTTTTTCCCCTGTGGGGCATTCTCCACCGAGAGCAGCGCCGCGCCGCCCCATTCGCCGCCGACGGCGAATCCCTGAACCGCTCGCAGGAACACCAGCAGCACCGGCGCCCACCAGCCGATCTGGTTGAACGAGGGGAGCAGGCCGATGCAGGCAGTGGCGATACCCATCATCCAGACGGTCATCATCAGCATCCGTTTCCGCCCGAGGCGATCGCCGAAGTGGCCAAAAATAATTCCGCCGAGCGGGCGAAAAAGAAACCCAACGCCGAAGGTGGCAAAGGCGGCAAGCGTTCCCATCGCCGGGCCGATTTGCGGGAAAAATTCGCGGTTGAACACCAGCGCGGCGGTAATGCCATAGAGAAGAAAATCGTACCAGTCGACCACCGCGCCGGCAAAACTACCCCAGGCCGCCCGCCGGGCCCGATGTAGTGAATCTGGCGCCTCGCCGGGCTGCACGCTTATTGTTGAATCCATACCCTGTCCTGTCAGTCACGTACTTCATTGTTATTGGAATGAGACGCTTTTACCGTTGCGTCTGCTCTGAGACTACCGCGCAGCGGCCGTGGAGGAAAGTAGTTTGCCTGCTAAGCGGGGGAGATGGCGCAAAAAAGAATCGATGGGAAAGACGGTCGAAATCACACCCTGGACTTAACATTCTGGCAATTTGCCATCCAGCTTATACTTTTAATTAAATCAACGGATAACAAAGATGGACACCTTTTAAGAATCGACGTAAATGGTTTACACTTAACGTGTCTCCCTCTCTGGAATGGTGAGTAAAATGCGTCTACTTCTTGCAGTTTTATTTTGTTCTGTCATGTTGCCTTCTGCTTATGCTGAAAAACTGCCTGCGCCGACAGGAAAACCTGTACTGACCATTTCCGGAAAAATCGGAAATATGAATGTCGGCGACAAGGCCGTTTTTGATCTCGCAATGCTGGAAAAACTGGGGATGAAGACGATAGAAACCACCACCCCCTGGTACACCGGCAAGGTTCGTTTTGACGGCATTCCCCTTAATAAACTCATGGATTTAGTCAGCGCGAAAGGCACATCGGCCCGCGTGCTGGCGCTGAACGACTACACCACCATTATCCCAATTGATGATTTTTATAAATTCCCGGTCATTATGGCGTTAAAAATGAACGGTCAATATATGCGCATTCGTGATAAAGGTCCGTTATTTATTGTCTACCCTTACGACAGCAGTGCTGAATTACAGAACCAGATCTATTATTCCCGATCGGCCTGGCAAGTTTCAAAGATGATTATAGAATAAGGGTTGGATCTTGAATCGAATACTCACGGCTATTATTTTGTCGTTATTTGTTGTCACCGGATATATTACTTATCTGGTGCATGAGCGACAAAGTGAGTTGCAAAAATTTACCCGCTATACGGACTCGTGGTCAATGTCGCAAATGGTGTCGGAATATATGCGGCTGGAGTCTCGTCTGGCGGGAATGGCGATTGGGGCCGAAGGGGCGGACCACGATGAGGTGCGCCTGCGTCTTGAGATCATGATGAGCCAGATCGAGCTTCTGCAGGAGGGCGATCTGGGTAAATTCATCAATAAAAGCGAGCAGCGGAAGACGGTGGTTGCGACGCTGATTCGTAATCTTCATCTGCTCGATAAACAAGTTGATACCATGACGCCGGAGCAGGTCAGACAGATCCTGCCGGTGTTAAGCGAGCTGGATGGTCCGCTGACCTCAATAGCCGCTGCCACCCTGACGCAAGATATCAATATCGTTAATATCACCCATGATAAAATCCAGCATCTCTATTATATCTACTCGGTGATCTCCATTCTGCTGATCGCCATGTGTATAACTCTCGGTCTGCTGATGCTCCGACAGAATAATAATCTGCGTCGCGCCCATGTTCGTATGAAAACGCTGGCCAACGATCTGCAGGCCTCGAAAGAGAAGCTGCAGGTGCAGAACCGCCGACTGCAGTACGATGCCTACCATGATTCGCTGACCGGTATGCCCAACCGTCTCTCTTTCTGGCAGCGGCTGCAGGAGATCGTCAACCAGGTGCGTCCGTATAAGGGATGCGCCGTGGTGATGCTTTTCGACCTCGACAGCTTTAAGGATGTGAACGATACCCTTGGCCATGATGCTGGCGATAAGCTGCTGCAGGATCTGGCCAGTCGCCTCTCTTTTTTCCGCAAAACCTCCGAGACGCTGTATCGCCTTGGCGGTGATGAGTTTGCGATGCTCTCCTACGATCTCACTGAGGAGATGGCCCTTGCGCGGGCCAATGTTATCCGGGAGAAGATCAGCCAGCCCTATCAGATCTACGATGCGCAGATTAATATCGACGCCTGCATTGGGATCGTGATCTCTGACGGTGAAAGTCGTACCGATTATCTGTACAAGTGCGCCGACCTCGCGCTGTATGAGGCGAAAAAAGAGGGTAGCGGCCATGTGCAAATCTTCCGGCCGGGGATGCTGCAGCGCCTGCAGGAGAACAAATCGTTTGAAGACGATCTGCTGCAGGCCCTGGCCCATGACGAATTCAAAGTCTACTATCAGCCGATCGCCGATACCGTCACGCGCGAAATCTACGGCTATGAAGCTCTGGTTCGCTGGTTCCATCCGGTGCGTGGCGCCGTGCCGCCGACGGTGTTTATTCCGGTGGCAGAGAAAATCGGTCTTATTAATGCCCTTGGCGAATGGGTGCTGAAAACCGCCTGTGCCGAAGCGGCCAGCTGGGCGACGCCGCTGAAGGTCTCGGTCAACGTTTCACCAATTCAGTTGATGAATACATCGCTGACCGACACCATTATCGAGGTGCTGCATCAGACCGGCCTCGATCCGCGACGTCTTGATCTGGAGATCACCGAGTCGGACGTATTCAATGAGAACACCCGTTCGCTGGAAATTCTCAGCCAGCTGCGCGAGCTGGGCATTCAGATCTCCATCGATGACTTTGGTACCGGCTATTCTTCCCTGTCCCGTTTAAGCTACTTCCCGTTCGATAAAATTAAAATCGACCGCTCGTTTGTCATCAATATTCCGGAACAAAAAGACGATCTGGATATCGTCCGCCTGATTATCAGCATGGGAAAGAGCCTGCATATGCGCATTGTGGCGGAAGGTGTAGAGACCGAAGAGCAGTTGGCTTCGCTGCAGGCGCTGGGCTGTGACCTGGTTCAGGGATATTTAATCGGCAAACCGAGTCCGCTGCGCTAACAAATTTTTAACGCGTTTATTTTTATTCTCCCGGGCGATTTCAGGATCCTGAAATCGCCTTTTTTATTTTCTCTTAGCGCTAATCCCTGCGAGGTATAAAAAGGAGTAGGCGTAAAATTCCACAACAAAATAATATCCTTAACGTTTAAAAGGGGTATATGATATGCATCATATAGGCTATTTCTGAACGTCGCGTTTGAGACGGTAAAGTGAGGCACAATCATGCAGCGAATCATTATTCCCACCCATTACGTTCACACCCGCAGCACGCCGCTGTGGACCAAAGAGACCGCCCCGGCCTCTATCTGGCGCCGCCATCTGGATGCCGGCACCCGGCAGGGCGTCTACCCTCGTCTCTCGGTGATGCAGGGGGCGATCCGCTATCTCGGCTATGCCGATGAAACCAGCCCCGAGCCCGTTGAAACCCTGACTATTGAAGCCGGCCAGTTTGGCGTCTTTCCGCCGGAGAAGTGGCACTGTATTGAGGCCCTCTCAGAGGACACGGTTTTTAATGTCGACTTTTATGTTGATCCAAAAATTCTCATCGAGGGATAACAAGAGATGACCAGTGAAAATAAAGGTTATACCTTAGCGCTAGAGAATGGCCGACTTCACCAGAAGCAGGAAAAAATATTTCTTAAACCAATGGTGTTGTATATTCCACAGCAGGCGGTGGAGGCCGTTAATGACCTGCTGAGCAAGTTGCCGGACGACAGGGAAGAGGGGGAGTTTCTGTTGACGGTCACCAATAATAATAACGGCGTCTCGGTTGATAAAACCTTTTCCTCGCTGGCGGCGCTGCGCGACCCACTCACCGCGGCTGATGCGGTGAAGGATCTGATCAATATCGTTCGCGGCTACGAGTCCGATGAAGAGACCAACGTCTGCGGCTGGTAAGCCCGCTATCCCGCAGTCGGATGGCCGCCGTCGCCCGACGCCATCTGGCTGAGCAGCCACTCCCGCAGAGCGATAATATCCGCCCGCTGCGCTACCGCTTCGGTAGTGACCAGGTAGTAGCGGGCGCCAGGCAATGCGTTGCTGAACGGCGCGGACAATACGCCGCGCTGCAGCAGATCCCGCGCCAGCAGTTCGCTGGCGATCACCACTCCCTGACCGGCCACCGCCGCCTGCAGGGCATGGGTCTCATCGCTAAAGGTTAACCCCGCATCAATATTCAGCGTCGGCGGTCCATAGCGCCGACGCCAGTTCTCCCAGCTAGGCGAATCAGCTGGCACGCGCCGGTTGGCAACGTGAAACAGCGTCACCCGCTGCAGATCTTCAGGCCGGCTGAGGCCCAGAGTCGGGCTGGCGACCACGATAAAGCGATCCTCATACAGCAGCGTGCAGTACAGGTCCGGCTCCGGCGTTTCACGATAGCGAATCGCGGCGTCTACCGTGCCCAGATGCAGATCCACTCGTTCGACGCTGGTGTGTAGCCGCAGGTCGATAGCCGGAAAGCGGGCGGTGAAATCCGCCAGCCGCGGCACCAGCCAGTGGGTGAGAAAATTGGAGGTGGTGGTGACGGTTAAGGATGGCGGCTGACGGGCATGAGCGATCTGGACGACGGCCTGTTCCAGGGCGCTAAAGGCGCGTTGGGTGGCGGCGTAAAGGATCTCGCCATCAGCGGTCAGACTGACGCCCTGCGCGCTGCGTTCGCAGACCCGGCACTCCAGCACCGACTCCAGCAGTTTAATCTGATGGCTGACCGCCGTCGCGCTGACGTCGAGCGCCTCGGCGGCCTGTTTAAAACTGCGGTGGCGGGCGACGGCATGAAAAGCGCGTAGCGCCCCCAGCGGCGGCAGACGGGGCGGTCTCATGGCTGAGTTTTTCTCATCTATGGCTGAAAACTATGCGTTTGTGTAAAGCGATATTGTGGCGATAGGCTACGGGCATGTAAAGACAATGACATGAATTAAATTCATGCAGCTTCGCCTGTCAGGAGTCAACTATGCACGTTGTAAGCCGCTACACCGCCGCGGAAGCCGCGGCAACGATCGACCCCCGCGGCCGCGCTATCGCCCTTAGCGTGGTCATCGCCGCCGGGGCCTTGCTGTTAATCATGCCCCCGGTTATCGGGGTGACCGGCACGCTGAGTCTGCTGACTGCGCTGATTGCGGCCTTTAGCGTCGGGTGGGGATTCACACGCGGACAATCCTGGCTTTATCGCTCACCCCTGGCGGCGACGCGCTGGGCCTTTCTGCTGTCAGCGGCCGGCTGGCTGCTGGCGCTGGTGGCCTGGTATGGCGGGCAGGACTGGCCGGCACTGCTGCCGGGCGTGGCGTGCGGTGGGGCGGGAGCGGCTGTCGCCTGGCGCATTGCGGCGGGTAGGACGGCGCTGCCGGGGATGCGGGTCAGCGGCGCCACGGTGCTGAGCGTAGCTATCGCCATCGCGGCGACGCTGCTGACCTGGCATACTGCGGGAGGAGGACGCCATGGCGTCTGCTTTGCCTTCGCCGTGCTGCTTGACTGGGCGCTGCTCGGCGCGCTGATGGTGCGGATCCGCCAGCAGGAGAGTGCGGCCTGATACCAGACGCGGTCTGGTCCAGGATCGGCGAATCAAGCTAGACAGGGTAAGTTGTCCCGCCCGGCGTTAAATATCTTCTACACTGTTACAGGCATCACATTCCTGTGCGGTCGGCACTCCTGCCGGCCGCCGTCGGCGTTCAGCCCAGGCACGGGCCTGCAGGCTGGTTATCCTGAAAGAGGAGTCTGTAATATGGCATTTGTCACCACCCAAGACGGCGTCAACATTTACTTTAAAGACTGGGGACCAAAGGAAGCTCAGCCGATTGTCTTTCATCACGGCTGGCCGTTAAGCGCTGACGACTGGGATAACCAGATGTTATTTTTCCTTGCCGAAGGGTTCCGGGTCATCGCTATCGATCGTCGGGGTCATGGCCGCTCCGATCAGGTTAGCGAGGGGCACGATATGGACCATTACGCGGCGGACGTTTCGGCGGTGGTGGAACATCTGGATCTGCACAATGCGGTCCACGTCGGGCACTCCACTGGCGGCGGCCAGGTCGCCCGCTACGTCGCCCGCTACGGCCAGCCGCAGGGGCGGGTGGCGAAGGCGGTGTTAATTAGCGCCGTCCCGCCGCTAATGGTGAAAACCGAGCAGAATCCGGGCGGGACGCCGATCGAGGTGTTTGACGGTTTCCGCAAAGCGCTGGCGGCGAACCGCGCCCAGTTCTATCTCGACGTCGCCTCTGGCCCGTTCTATGGCTTCAATCGTGATGGAGCAGAGATATCCCAGGGGACGATCCAGAACTGGTGGCGACAGGGGATGATCGGCAGCGCTAAAGCCCATTATGAAGGCATTAAGGCGTTTTCAGAGACCGACCAGACGGAAGACCTTAAGTCGATCACTTTGCCGGTGCTGGTGATGCAGGGAGATGACGACCAGGTGGTGCCCTATAAAAATGCGGCCATCCTGCAGGACAAGCTGCTGCCGAACAGCCAGCTGAAAATTTATCCTGGCTTCCCGCACGGGATGCATACCTCCCACGCCGATACTATCAACGCCGATCTGCTGGCGTTTATCCGCGCCTGATCTGCCCTATTTGCCGGGCAGAGTGCCGTTAATGGCATTCCGCCAGCGCCCTGGGCGCCAGTCGCCTGGGGCGCGCCGGTTGACGTGCAGAGGAAATCTGCTTAACTCATGGGGTACCTGACGACTATTTTCCCCTCGCAGGATAAAACGCCGGGTTTCTCTGCGGAAACCCGGCGGAATTCTGCGCAAGAGACAAGTGAGAGACAATGAAATTAGCCGGACTTCATCCCGACGAGCAGCGTCGCCTGCAATCGCTACGCTCTTCCGGGCTGTTGAATAGCGGAAAAGAAGAACGCTTCGATCGCCTGACCAGGCTTGCCCGTTCGCTGTATAACCTGCCGGTGGCGTCCATCAGTCTGGTGGGGGAAGATCTCCTGCATATCAAGTCCTGTGCCGGTCTCGATGTGGACACGGTGCCGAGAGATATTTCATTTTGCGCCCATACCATTCTGCAAACCGACCCGCTTATCGTCAACGACATGCAGCAGGACGAGCGCTTTCACGATAACCCGCTGGTTATTGAGGCGCCGTTTATCCGCTTTTACGCCGGGTATCCGGTGCAACTGCCGGATGGCGCGACCGTCGGGTCGTTCTGTCTGATGGATCACCAGCCGCGATCGTTTTCCGCCCATGAAATGCAGATCTTAAGCGATCTGGCGGCGATCGTGGAGGATGAGTTCAAGGTGCTGGATGCGGCAACCTCGGATGAGCTGACGGGACTGTTTAATCGCCGGGGGTTCCTCACCCTGGCAGAGTATGCCCTGCTGACGGCCCAGCGCCGCCATGAGCCGGTGAGCCTGGCGTTTGTCGACCTCGATCGCTTCAAGCACATCAATGATACCTGGGGGCATGAAGAGGGCGATCGCGCGCTGATCGCCATCGCCGACTTGATGAAAGCGGCCTTCCGCGAGTCCGATATCCTCGCGAGGCAGGGGGGGGACGAATTTATCATTCTGTTCGCCAATACCAGCCGCCACGATGCCGCGACGGCGATGGAGACGCTCAGCCACAACGTGGCGCGTTTCAACCAGCAGGCGGCCAATCCCTGGCAGCTGGCGTTCTCCTGGGGCTGCGTCGAATACGATCCCGCCAGCCATCCTAGTCTCAACGCGCTGGTGGCCACCGCTGACCGCCTGATGTACCAGGCGAAGCAGAAGCAGGGACGCGAGCGCCGTTAATCCTTCGCGGCGGTGGCCTTCAACAGGTACTGCTGCGCCTGCTGCCGCTTCTGCGCATAGCTGCTGAGCAGCGCCTGCTGCGATTTCCCAACATTGTCGTAAAACAGGCCGCCTTCGTCGGCGATAAAGCGATAATGCTGTTCCAGCTGGTTTATCACCCAGTCAATGCGTTGCAGGGTGAGTAAGGTACAGGACTGACCATGCAGGTCGTCTTCAATATCCAGCACATGTGAGCGAAAGGCCTCTACGGCAAACAGCCGGCTCAGCGCGGCAGGGTCCGCCAGCGCCGACTCCCAGCGCGCCGTCAACTGCTGAAAGTGAGCCAGCACCAGCGGGTCAGCGCGCCGGGCGCGAAGCCAGACGAGCTTCCGGCGGTAGCTTTCGACCGCCAGCCGCTTCATCTCGCGATATTGCGCCAGCTGCTGTTCGGCGTCAGGGATCCGGGTCATCAGCCAGCTAAAAAAGAAGCGAGTCTCAAAACGTTCGACAAAGTGGAACAGCGGGTCGGCCAGACCATTGCTGTTGAATTCTCTCAGCGGGTCGAAGGGATACATATAGCCAAAATCGAACAGCCATAACTGCTCCTGCCGGTCCACCAGCAGATTCCCGCTACAGAGATCCCACTCCATCAGCCCCTGTTCTTCGCAGGCTTCCAGAGTAGTAAATAGCTGGGCGATCAGCGGCGGGGTCAACTGGTGTATCGGCTCGCCATCGATCCAGGGGGAGAGCAGGATGCCGAGGCGATAATCGGCATACAGCGTTGGGACGATGTGGGTGAAGCGCGGCGCGGTGACCGGGTCATCCTTCAGCTGTTGCAATGCCTGCCGACGCTGTACCTCATTTAAAAACGACAGCTGGCCGTTGAGGTTGGCAACGCCGGCGACGGCGCGACGTTTCTTTAAATTGTACTCCTTGCCGGCGATGCGCAGACGATAAACCTCGCCGGTCAGGCCTGAGCCGTATACCTGCACCACATAGGGGGAATCGGGGCCCAGTGCGGCGAGGGTCTCCGGCGGCAGCGGGCAGTGGCTGACGTTGCCGACGATAAGAGGTTCTCCGCTGCGATCGAACGCCTGCTGTTGCTGTTGTCTGAGGTTCATGGTGCCTCCGGGTATAACGTTAGACAGAGTGGATAATCCACGCTATCTCACCCGCAAATGATAGTGAATTCATCCTACTGGCAGGCGCTTTTTCAGGCTGAGCTGGGGTGCGCTCACGGAGGACACGCGGGGCGTAGGAAGGCGGTAGGGAAAGGCAAGCGTCTGGAACGCATACCTGGCGTCGTTGTCAACGAGGTGCTTGCCAGGCTGGATGCGATGCTGAGTTAACGTCAGCGATGCAAAAAAGCAAAAAGCCTGCTCGAAAGCAGGCTTCTTAAATTTGGCGCCTCTGACTGGGATCGCCTTAGCCATTAACTGGCTGATTGGTAAGCTAAACCTAAAATTGGGCTTGTCAAGACCACCAGAATGACCACCTTTTTGTGCATGGGTCATTCTGGTCAAAGAGCCTTGGTATGACATCATGATTGATACGCTTTGACCTGCCCCCAGAGTTAGATACAACCGTCAGTTAGTAAGGTCGGTTTGTTTACCTTCACATTTTCCATTTCGCCACCGTGCTGCAAACTCTGATGGCGTCTGATAATTCAGTGCTGAATGTGGACGACACTCGTTATAATCCTGCCGCCAGTCATTAATGATTTTCCTTGCGTGAACGATATCGCTGAACCAGTGCTCATTCAGGCATTCATCGCGAAATCGTCCGTTAAAGCTCTCAATAAATCCGTTCTGCGTTGGCTTGCCCGGCTGGATTAAGCGCAACTCAACACCATGCTCAAAGGCCCATTGATCCAGTGCACGGCAAGTGAACTCCGGCCCCTGGTCAGTTCTTATCGTCGCCGGATAGCCTCGAAACAGTGCAATGCTGTCCAGAATACGCGAGACCTGAACGCCTGAAATCCCAAAGGCAACAGTGACCGTCAGGCATTCCTTTGTGAAATCATCGACGCAGGTAAGACACTTGATCCTGCGACCGGTGGAAAGTGCGTCCATGACGAAATCCATCGACCAGGTCAGATTGGGCGCCGCCGGACGGAGCAGCGGCAGACGTTCTGTTGCCAGCCCTTTACGACGTCTTCTGCGTTTTACGCCCAGGCCACTGAGGTGATAAAGCCGGTACACGCGCTTATGATTAACATGAAGCCCTTCACGGCGCAGCAACTGCCAAATACGACGGTAGCCAAAACGCCTGCGCTCCAGTGCCAGCTCAGTGATGCGCCCTGATAAATGCGCATCAGCAGCCGGACGGTGAGCCTCATAGCGGCAGGTCGACAGGGATAAACCTGTAAGCCTGCAGGCACGACGTTGCGACAGACCGGTCGCATCACACATCAGCATCACGGCTTCCCGCTTCTGGTCTGTCGTCAGTACTTTCGCCCAAGAGCCACCTGAA
>OGJZ01000222.1_pt1 | contig 72037 bp, 63 predicted proteins | sample 1572321 | NCBI WGS metagenome assembly OGJZ01 (sample SAMEA2582086, study PRJEB24529) | metagenome | biome: Human gut stool | place: China | collected 2011 | reverse complement strand
TTGCGATATGCAGTTTGCGGCTGTTGCTTGTGCATTAAAAACGCAAACTGCTATAGTCAGAAAGAGAAACCGGAAAAATAGAGGTGCTCCACCGTTTCCTTTTCGGCGGCGGAGAGGGACGTGTCTGCGGCCATGGCGGCGCGGATGCTTTCCTGGGTATCCGGGTAGGAGTTGAGGGTGATGCAAGCGGTTTCGCTGTCGGCATCGAAGTGGAGGGCGTCGCGGTCTCGCGGTGTCCAGGCGTCCCAGCCCGGGGAACCGCTGGTCATGAAACTGGCAAGCGCCTGCTTCAGCTGGGCCGAAAGGGCCTGCGCACCTGCTGAAGACAAATCAGCACAGGCAGAATAGCTGCTTTCGGACGAGAAGAGCGCCAGCGGCAGGCCGTGGAAAGAGCCGAGGCCCGGGATAGCCGTCTGACTGTCGGTCCCGCCGTAGTCGATGAGGCCAAGCCAGACCGGAGCACTGCCGCCCAGCGCTTCGGCGACAGCTTCGGTGCTGCTCCAGCGGCAGAGGGCTGAGCCGTATTTTACGGCATAGGCCCGGGCCGCGCTGGAAGCGGGCCGCAGGTCGTCCCGGACAAAGCCGCTGAATTCAGTGGCGCTGCTGAGCAGCAGGAGGGGGACAGCGCTCCGGGCGTCCCGGGAGAGCACTACATCGTCTGCGTAGAGGATGGCTGGTTTGCCGAGGGCGGAAATGCAGGCCGGTTCGAGGCCGCAGAGCCATTCCCGGACGTCAGACCCCGGCGTCAGCAGCCATTCGGCGGCAGAAGCCGTGTCAGCGAACCGCCCATCTTCCACGGCCAGCGGCGCGAAGCGCTCGGCCAGCTGACGGGCCGAAGCGTCCGGGTCGGCGAGGAACAGCCCGCCGGAGATGGCGACGGCCTTCTGGAATCGCCCACGGAAGAGCGGGCTGCCCGCAAGGGCCGCTGCCATCCGTCCGCCGTCAGAGAAGCCGCAAAGGGTGATGTTGTCGGCGTCGCCGCCGAAGCGGCGGATGTTGTCCCGCACCCAGTCCAGCGCCCGGGCGATGTCCAGCAGGGCAAAGTTTCCGGTGGCGTCCGGGTCTGCAGTGAGGGTGGGCAGGCAGTTCCACCCGAACAGCCCCAGCCGGTAGTTGAGCGCAACAAAGACGCAGCCCGCGTCCCGCACGAGTTCGCAGCCGGGCAGCTCGAGAGATGAGCCTGTGGCGGCGCTGCCGTGCAGATAGACGAGGACGGGCCGCTTTTTAGCCTCGGCGGAAGAATAAATGTCCAGTGTCAGGCAGTCCTCGGTGCCGAGGGGGAAAGTGGTGTACTGGTAGGCCGCCGGGGCGGGGCTGGTGCAGTCCCGCACAGTCTGCCAGCGGGAAGGCTCCAGCGGTGCTGTCCAGCGGCTTTCGCCCGTGGGCGCGGCACCGTAGGGGATGCCGTACCAGCAGAGCAGGCCGTTTTTGCCCTCTCTGCCCCTCACCGGGCCGTACTGGGTCTGGCAGAGAGCAGAGACAGGGGAGAACAGGCCGTTTTCGGTTTCAGAAGAAGCCGCATCAGCCGGGAGAAGCGGGCTTGAAAGAACCGCTGCGGCGGCTGCGCTTCCTTTGAGGAAGCTGCGGCGGGAAAAGCAATGTGTCATTCGATCTACCTCTTTATTACAATAGACAGATTATAACATGATTTGACAGGAAAACAACATCCTCATTTTTGCGAATCTGTAAAAATTTTTCTTGCTTTTTACGTTGGTTTCTGTTATACTAGCCCTGTTACCGCGATACGGGGCTGGGAGTATGCCCACTCGGGAGTACCGTTTTCCCGCTGCTGTGTCGTCGGCAAATAAAAATTTTATAAAGAGGTACTGTTACTATGAACAAGCAGGAAGTTATGGCCAAAGTCGCTCTGACCGAGAAGGACACTGGCTCTCCCGAAGTCCAGGTCGCTCTGCTGACCGCTCACATCAACGAGCTGAACGAGCACCTGAAGAAGAACCCTAACGATCACCACAGCCGCCGTGGTCTGATGAAGATGGTTGGCCGCCGCCGCAATCTGCTGGCCTACCTCCAGAAGAAGGACATCGAGCGTTACCGTGCTCTGATCGCAACTCTGGGTCTGCGTAAGTAATAGAAAACAGAGGGCAGGTACCGCAAATGGTGCCTGCCCTTTGCTCTTTTATGTTGGATTTTCCCTTGTATCCCAGACACTGGAACAAATAGGCCGCTGCTGCGTGTTGCAGCAGTAAATCGAACGCCTGTGTGAAGCGGCACGGACGCTGGATTTATTGCTATGATGCGCGGCGGGCAGCCTTTTGGAATATCAAACGGACATAAGGAGGCAAACCAAATGGCAATCGAATTTGGTTCCCGCAAAGAAAACTTTGACAACTTCAAAGTTTACGAGACTACGCTGGCAGGCCGCCCCTTCAAGGTGGAGATGGGCAAGATGTGCGGCTTGTCCAACGCAAGCGCCCTCATCCGCTACGGCGAGACCTGCGTGATGTGCAACGTGGTCATGAGCCCCAAGCCCCGCGAGGGCGTCGATTTCTTCCCCCTGAACGTGGAGTACGAGGAAAAGCTCTACGCCGCAGGCCGCATCCCCGGCAGCTTCATGCGCCGTGAGGGCCGCCCCGGCGAGCGCGCCATCCTGACCAGCCGCGTCGTGGACCGTCCCATGCGCCCGCTGTTCCCGAAGGAGATGCGCAACGACGTCTGCATCACCATGACCGTCATGAGCCTTGACCCCGACTGCAGCCCTGAGATCGCCGGCATGATCGGCGCTTCTCTGGTCACCGCTGTGTCGGAGATCCCCTGGAACGGCCCTATCGGCGGCGTGCAGGTGGGTCTGGTGGACGGCGAGATCGTCCTGAACCCCACCCAGGAGCAGCGCAAGAAGAGCGACCTCGCCCTGACCGTCGCCGCCACTATGGACAAGATCGTCATGATCGAGGCCGGTGCCAATGAGGTCGATGAGGACACCATGCTGAACGCCATCAAGGCTGCTCACGTGGAGATCAAGAAGATCATCACCTTCATCAACAGCATCGTGGCCGAGCGCGGCAAGCCGAAGATCGATTTCCAGGTCGTGGGCCTCGATATGGACGTGTTCCACGCCATCAAGGAGAAGTATCTCGACGACTTCAAGTCCGCCATGGATACTGACGACAAGAATGTGCGTGATGCCGCTCTGCTGCCCATCATGGACAAGATCGCTGAGGAGTACCCCGACCTGACCGAGGCCGACCTCGACCTCGTCAGCTACAAGATGCAGAAGTACGTCGTCCGCCGCTGGCTGCTGGACGAGGGCAAGCGCGTGGATGGCCGCGGCATCAACGAGATCCGCCCGCTGGCCGCAGAAGTCGGCATCCTGCCTCGTGTGCATGGCTCCGGTATGTTCACCCGCGGCCAGACCCAGGTGCTCACCACCTGCACCCTCGGCGGCACCAAGGACAACCAGCTCATGGATGACCTGACCGACGAGCAGACCAAGCGCTACATCCATCACTACAATTTCCCGCCGTACTCCGTCGGCGAGGCCCGCGCACCCCGTAGCCCCGGCCGCCGCGAGATCGGCCACGGCGCACTGGCTGAGCGCGCTCTCGTGCCTGTGCTGCCCTCTCTGGAAGAATTCCCCTACACCATCCGCTGCGTGTCTGAGGTCCTCTCTTCCAACGGCTCCACCTCTCAGGCTTCCATCTGCGGCTCCACGCTGGCTCTGATGGACGCAGGTGTCCCCATCAAGGCTCCCGTCGCCGGCATCTCCTGCGGCCTCATCACCGAGGGTGACCGCTGGATGACCATGCTGGACATCCAGGGCGTCGAGGACTTCCACGGCGATATGGACTTCAAGGTGGGCGGCACCCGCAAGGGCATCACCGCCATCCAGATGGATATTAAGATCGACGGCCTGACCTACGACATCATCGCCGAGGCCTTCGAAAAGTGCCGCAAGGGCCGTCTGTACATCCTCGATGAGATCATCAAGCCCGTCATCGCAGAGCCCCGCCGCGAGCTGAGCCGCTGGGCCCCCAAGATGTTCAGCATGATGATCCCCACCGATAAGATCAAGGACGTCATCGGCAAGGGCGGCAAGGTCATCCAGGACATCTGCGCCACCTGCAACTGCAAGATCGACGTGCAGGAGGACGGCCATGTCTTCGTCTCCGCTGTGGATCAGGAGGACGCAAAGCGCGCCATCTTCACCATCAGGACCATCGTGGAAGACCCCGAGATCGGTGCTATCTACAAGGGCAAGGTCACCCGTCTGATGAACTTCGGTGCCTTCGTCGAGATCGCTCCGGGCAAGGAGGGCCTCGTCCACATCTCCAAGCTGGACACCAAGCGTGTCGAGCGCGTGGAAGATGTTGTTGCTGTGGGTGATGCCATCGTCGTCAAGGTGACGGACATCGACCAGCAGGGCCGCATCAACCTGAGCCGCCGCGACGCCATCCTGGCTCTCGAAGCCAAGAAGGCACAGCAGGAGCAGGGCTGATAGATAGCTTCTGAATATGCCCCCGCGCACACAGTGCGGGGGCATATTTTGTCTCATGGGCGAAGAATCTTCAATTCCCTACTGAAAAAGTTTGTTTTAGGGGGTTGACAAATCCCGTCGAGGCGAGTACAATAAACGCAATATCACAAAAATGGCTGTGAAGAGAAGAGTAAGCTTTCGCATGAGCCTTACCAGAGAGCCCGGCAGGTGGAAAAGGGCAGGAAACAGGGAGCTGAAAATGGTCTCGGAGCTGCGCGGATGAAGAGCAAGAGCACTAGTCCGCGACGGGTGCGCCCGTTAAAGCGTCCGGCTGTAAGCAGAAAAAATTCTGCCGCAGTTTTGAGGCAGTGTCCGCGAGGATGCTGTGAACCAAGGTGGTACCACGGAAGTTTCAGGCCTCCGTCCTTGTGCAGCGCATGGCTGGCAGGGACGGGGGCTTTTTTTGATGCTTCCGTTCAAGGCTGGCGCGGACTGTGCCGCGCCGCCGCTGTACATTATATTTATCCAATAATAGAGAGGGAAAAACTATGATTACTCGTCGTGATTTTCTGAAAGTTACCGGTGTCGCAGCCGCTGCTGCTGCCCTGACCGCCTGCGGCGGCTCTTCTTCCACCGCAAGCTCTGCTGCCGCTTCTTCTGAGGCTGCTTCCGCTGTGGCAAAGCTGGACAAGGTGAAGGTCGCTGTCCCCAACGACACCACCAACGAGGCCCGCGCTCTGACCCTGCTGGAGAAGAACGGCTTCTTCAAACTGAAGGCTGACGCCGGCCTGACCGCCACCAAGAATGACATCGAGGAGAACCCCCTGAACGTCACCGTCGATGAGGTCGAGGCTGCTCAGGTCCCCAACGTCCTGCAGGACGAGGACTACGCTGTCATCAACTCCAACTACGCCATCTCCGCTGGTCTGGACCCCATGACCGACGCTCTGGCAATGGAGGACGGCTCTTCTGCTTACGTCAATGTTCTGGTCTGCAAGGATGGCAACGAGAACGAGCCCAAGATCAAGGCCCTCGTCGCCGCTCTGCAGAGCCAGCAGGTCAAGGACTTCATGGATGAGAACTACAAGGGCGCTGTCGTCTCCGTCGTCGAGACCCCGACCGATGGCTATGACGCTTCCATCGACTACGATGCACTGAACGGCGAGACCGTCAGCTGCGCTGCTACTCCCGCTCCCCACTGCGAGGTCCTGGAGGTCTGCAAGGACATTCTGGCCGCTAAGGGCATCACTCTGGACATTCAGGAGTACGACGACTATGTGATCCCCAACACTATCGTCGAGGACGGCCAGTGCGACACCAACTACTTCCAGCATCAGCCGTATCTGGATAACTTCAACGAGGAGAAGGGTACCCATCTGGTGACCGTCGCCGGCATCCACGTCGAGCCCATGGGCATCTACGGCGGCAAGCAGGACAGCCTGGCACCCATCGTGGGCTGAGCTTTACTAACTAAGGAGTAAATCGTGATCGAGATCAAACACCTTTCCAAGACCTTCCAGATGAAGGACGGCGCGGTGAACGCGCTGAAGGACATCGACCTGACCATCCCCGATGGCTCCATCTACGGTATCATCGGTATGTCGGGCGCGGGCAAATCCACGCTGGTGCGCTGCATCAATCTGCTGGAGCGCCCCACCGAGGGCAGTGTCGTCATCGACGGGACCGCGATGGAGACGCTGTCTCCCGCAGCCTTGCGTGAGCGCCGCCGCGACATCACCATGATCTTCCAGCAGTTCAATCTGCTGATGCAGCGCAGCTGCCTGAAGAACATCTGCTTCCCGATGGAGCTTGCGGGCGTGAAGAAGGCTGATGCCGAAAAGCGCGCCAGGGAGCTGCTGGAAATGGTGGGCCTGCCCGATAAGGCCAACGCCTACCCGGCCCAGCTCTCCGGCGGCCAGAAACAGCGCATCGCCATTGCCCGTGCGCTGGCCACCAACCCCAAAGTCCTGCTCTGCGATGAGGCCACCAGCGCGCTGGACCCCAACACGACCCACGCCATCCTGACCCTCATCAAGGACATCAACAAGAAGCTGGGCATCACCGTGGTGGTCATCACCCACCAGATGAGCGTCGTGGAAGAGATCTGCGACTCCGTCGCCATTCTGGACGGCGGCGTGGTCGTGGAGCAGGGCGAGGTGCGCGAGATCTTCGCAAATCCCAAGACGGCTGCGGCCAGGCGCCTCGTCGCCCCCAACGGCGGCAGCGCGGCCCGCGACCTCTCGAGCTTTGCGCCCGACGATCACGTGGTCCGTGTTACTTTCAATGGTTCGTCTGCCGCAAAACCGCTGGTGGCGAGCCTCGCTGCGGAGAAGGGCATCCTCGTGTCTGTGCTCAGCGCCGACACCCGCGACCTGAGCGGCCAGTGCTACGGCTCCATGCTGCTCAAACTTCCCCGCGATACCGAACAGGCAAAGCAGGCTGCGGCCTATATGCGCAGCCAGAATGGTGTGACCGTTGAGGAGGTGACCGGAGAATGAGCTTTGCAGATTATGGCTTCGCCATTTGGGAGACGTTCTATGTGACCGTCCTCTCCACGGCATTTTCTCTGGTTCTGGGCCTGCCGCTGGGCGTTCTGCTGGTGGCTGGCGATAAGGACGGCGTCCTGCCCCTGCCGGGCTGGCTGATGCACATCCTGAACATCGTCATCAACATTCTGCGCAGCGTGCCGTTCCTGATTTTGATGATCTGCGTCTTCCCGCTGACCCGTGCCATTGTGGGCACCACCGTCGGCACCAAGGCCACCATCGTTCCGCTGGTGGTTGCGGCCTTCCCCTTCGTGGCCCGTCTGGTGGAGACCAGTCTGCGTGAGCTGGACGAGGGTGTCGTGGAAGCTGCCCAGAGCATGGGCGCGACTCCCTTCCAGATCATCACCAAGGTCATGATCCCCGAGTGTCTGCCCGGCCTCATTTCCAGCATGACCACTGCCCTGACGACCATCCTCGGCTACTCGGCCATGTCCGGCGTCATCGGCGGCGGCGGTCTGGGTAAGATCGCTCTGTCCTACGGCTACTACCGCTACCAGACCAACATCATGATCGTCTGCGTCGTGCTGCTGGTGCTCATGGTGCAGGTGTTCCAGACTGTCGGTACCTTCTGGGCGACCAGGAGTGATAAGCGGCTGAGAAAGTAAGTTTCTGCTTCCTGCAGGGAATAAAATTTAACGAATCGATTCCCCGCAGGAGGCTCATGCTCCTGCGGGGAATTGTGCTATACAGACAAACCCAGTAAAGGAGTATGTTGCAATGAACCGTGATACCATCTGCGTGCAGGGCGGCTACACCCCCGGCAACGGCGAACCCCGCCAGATCCCCATCATCCAGTCCACTACGTTCAAGTACGCTACCAGCGAGGACATGGGCAAGCTGTTCGACCTCGAGGCCGACGGCTACTTCTACTCCCGCCTGCAGAACCCTACCTGCGATATGGTGGCGAAAAAGATCTGCGAGCTGGAAGGCGGCACCGCCGCCATGCTGACGTCCAGCGGTCAGGCGGCCAACTTCTTTGCGCTGTTCAATATCTGCGAGGCAGGCGACCACATCGTGGCGTCCAGCACCATCTACGGCGGCACCTTCAACCTCATCTCCGTCACCATGAAGAAGATGGGCATTACCGCCACCTTCGTGGATCCGCTGTGCAGCGAGGAAGAACTGGATGCCGCCTTCCGGCCCAACACCAAGGTCGTGTTTGGCGAGACCATCGCCAACCCTGCCCTCACCGTGCTGGACATTGAAAAGTTCGCCAAGGCCGCACACGCCCACGGCGTACCGCTCATCGTGGACAACACTTTCCCCACGCCGGTCAACTGCCGCCCCTTCGAGTGGGGCGCTGACATCGTGACCCACTCCACCACCAAGTACATGGACGGCCATGGCGCTGTGCTGGGCGGTGCTATCGTGGACGGCGGCAAGTTCGACTGGATGGCCCACGCCGACAAGTTCCCCGGCCTGTGTACTCCCGATGAGAGCTATCATGGCATCACCTACGCGGAGCGCTTCGGCAAAGAGGGTGCTTTCATCACCAAGGCCACCGCACAGCTCATGCGCGACTTCGGCTCGATGCAGTCCCCCATGAACGCCTATATGCTGAACCTTGGCCTTGAGAGCCTCCACGTCCGGATGCAGCGCCACTGCGCCAACGGCATGGCCGTCGCAAAGTTCCTTGAGGCTCACCCGAAAGTGGCCTATGTCAACTACTGCGGCCTCGAGTCCAGCCCCTACCATGCGCTGGCTGAGAAGTATCTGCCGAACGGCAGCTGCGGCGTCGTTTCCTTTGGCCTGGCCGGCGGCCGCGAAGCCGCCAGCACCTTTATGAAGGAGCTGAAGCTTGCCGCCATTGAGACCCACGTTGCCGATGCCCGCACCTGCTGCCTGAATCCGGCTTCCAGCACCCATCGCCAGATGAACGACGAGCAGCTGGCCGCTGCCGGTGTGCCTGCTGAGCTGGTGCGGATGAGCTGCGGCCTCGAGAGCAGCGAAGACCTCATCGCCGATATTGCACAGGCGCTGGATAAGATTTAAGAAACACGGTCAGCGCCATCTGCCGGTTTCGGCCCCTTCCCGTGAAAAAAAGCGTCTCCGGATGCAGATAAAAACTTCCTGCTAAAATCGTCAAAAGGAGCAACGATGCTATGCCGCTGATCATCCCCAAGACTCTTCCCGCCTACGATGCCCTCTACGAGGAAAACGTCTTCGTCATGCACCGGGAACGGGCGCTCTCCCAGCATATCCGCCCACTGGAGATCCTCATCCTGAACCTCATGCCGACCAAGATCGCCACTGAGACCCAGATCGCCCGCCTGCTGGCCAATACGCCCATTCAGGTCCACATGACCCTGCTGCAGACGGCCAGCCATGCGGCGACCCATGTCTCTGCGGCCCACCTCGAGGCGTTTTATAAGACCTTCGACGAGGTGAAGAACAACCGCTACGACGGCATGATCATCACCGGTGCGCCTGTGGAGAAAATAGACTTTGAACAGGTGGACTACTGGCAGGAGCTGTGCGAGATCATGGACTTCAGCGAGACGAATGTCTACTCCACCCTTCATGTCTGCTGGGGCGCACAGGCGGGGCTTTATTACCACTATGGCATCCGCAAGCAGCTTCTCGACCAGAAGATGTTCGGCGTCTTCGAGCATAAAGTCACCCGTCCCTCGAACCCGCTGGTGCGCGGCTTTGATGAGGTGTTCTACGCCCCTCACAGCCGCCACACCGGCATCAGCCGGGAGGATGTGCTGAACTGCAAGGCCCTGCGCATCCTCGCCGAGAGCGACGAGGCCGGCCCCTTCCTGATGAGTACCGAGAATGGACGGCAGATCTTCGTCACCGGCCACCCGGAGTACGACAAGTACACACTGGACGCCGAGTACAAGCGGGATGTCGGCAAGGGCCTGCCCATCGCGGTGCCGAAGAACTATTACCCCAACGACGACCCCGAGCAGCCGCCTCTCTTCCGCTGGCGTGCTCACGCACACCTGCTGTATGAGAACTGGCTGAACTACTACGTCTACCAGAATACGCCCTACGACCTGGGTGCTATCAGCAAGGTGGAGCACGAGGAAGAATAAAATCAGCCCTCTCCGTCTGGTGAGGAGGGGGCATTTTTGCAAGGAGAATACTTATGGGAATCGAAGCAAAATGGAAGAGCCGGGGCATCCGGGTGGGCAAACTGCCCTGTGGGCCGCTGGACAAGATAAGCGATGTGCCGGGCGTGACGGTGGGCCACTGCACACTGGCGGACGGCGAGGTCCAGACCGGCGTGACTGCGCTGCTGCCCCATCAGGGCGATATTTTCCACGATAAAGTGATGGCGGCCAGCCATGTCATCAACGGCTTCGGCAAGACCACCGGCCTTGTCCAGATCGACGAGCTGGGAACGCTGGAAACGCCCATCCTCTTCACCAATACCCTCAGCGTAGGTACTGTGGAGACAGCGCTGGTGAAGTATATGCTGGATAAGAACCCCGACATCTGCGAGACTACCGGCAGCGTCAACCCGGTGGTCTGCGAGTGCAACGACAGCGGCCTCAACGACATCCGGGGCCTCCACGTCACAGAAGAAAACGTGAGGGCCGCACTGGCCGACTGCCGCGCTGATTTCGCCGAGGGCGCTGTGGGCGCGGGCCGGGGAATGCGCTGCCACGGCCTGAAGGGCGGCATCGGCTCGGCCTCCCGTGTGGTGGAGCTGGACGGAAAACAGTACACCATCGGTGCGCTGGTGCTCTCCAACCACGCCGTCTTCGATGACCTCGTAGTGGCAGGCACCCCCATCCAGAGCCTGCTGGACGCCCACATCCCGCCCCACGAGGACAAGGGCTCCATCATCACAGTGCTGGCGACGGACATCCCCTTGAGTGAGCGCCAGCTGCGGCGGCTCTGTCACCGGGCGCTGGTGGGCCTGTCCCGCACCGGCTCTTTCTGCGGAAACGGCTCCGGCGAGATCGTCATTGCCTTCACCACCGCCAACCGGGTGCCGCACTACTCCGAAAAGGCCATCCTGCCGATGGGTATGCTCCACGACGACGCCATCAATCCGCTGTTCCGGGCGGTGGCCGAGTGCGTGGAGGAAAGTGTGCTGAGCAGTCTGCTCCATGCCGAGACGGTCACAGGCTATCATGGCCGGACGGTCAGATGTCTGAGTGATCTGCTCGACGAGAAATAAAAAAATGGGAAGCGCTTTAGTGCTTCCCATTTTTCATAGTATTATCTGCGGGGCTTCCGCGTCGGCTTTTTCTTCCGCACGCTGTAGCCGAAGGTCCCCAGCTTTTTGCCCAGAGCCAGATATTCGCCGTGGCTGTAGACGATGAGTTTGGCCTTGTCGAGGCAGAGCTTACCGTTCTCGTCCAGCAGGCTCTCGTCCACGTCGCAGGCGACTACTTCGGCGAGGAAGAGGTCGTGGCTGCCCAGCGGGATGACCTGCGTGACCTTGCACTCGAGGTTGACGGGGCTTTCTTCGAGGATGGGGCAGTCTGTCAGCACCGAGCCGGGGGCAGAATGGAGTTTGCAGGCTGCGAATTTGTCAAAGTCCCGGCCGCTCCTGACGCCGCACCAGTCCACCGACTTCACCAGTGCCTCGGTGGGCAGGTTGATGGCAAACTGGCCGCTCTCCCTGATGAGGTGGTGGCTGTATCGCTCGGGGCGGACGCTGATGGATACCATGCTGGGCTGGGTGCAGATGGTGCCGGTCCAGCCGATGGTGATGAGGTTGGGCTTGTCCAGCCCGCCGCAGGAGACCAGCACCGGCGGCTCCGGGTTCAGGAGGGTGCTGCCTTTCCAGCTCTGTTTGCTCATCCGTGATACTTCCTTTCGTAGGGAGCCCATGTGCGCTCGCTGATGATGTAGCGGGGGCGGGCCTTGGTCTCCATATAGATCTTGCCGACGTATTCGCCGATGACGCCCAGACACACCAGCTGGACGCCGCCCATGAAGCAGACGATGCAGATGGTGGAGGCCCAGCCCGCCACGGCGCTGCCCAGAACAGCCTGCACGATGGCCCAGATGACGCCGATGAAGCTGATGAGGCTGACCGCGATGCCTGCGCCGGTGATGAGGCGGATGGGCTTGTTCGACAGGCTGGTGATGCCGTCGAAGGCGAGGGTCAGCATCTTGCTGAGGGGATAGTGGCTCTCGCCGGCCAGACGCTCGTGGCGCTCGTAGTAGACGGTGTCGCTGGGGTAGCCCACCAGCGGCACCATGCCCCGCAGGAAAATGTTCACCTCGCGGTAGTCGGCGAAGCTTTCCAGCACCCGGGTGCTGATGAGCCGGTAGTCGGCGTGGTTGAATACGATGTCTGCGCCCAGCGCGTTCATTACATGGTAGAAGCCCTCGGCGGTGAACCGCTTGAAAAAGGTGTCGGTGTCCCGGCGGCTGCGCACGCCGTAGACTACCTCGGCGCCGTCCAGATACTTTTTGACCATCTCATCCATGGCGTTGATGTCGTCCTGGCCGTCGCAGTCGATGGAGATGGTGATGTCGCAGCTGCCGCTGTGGAGCGCCTCCATCAGCCCGGCCAGCACGGCATTCTGGTGGCCGCGGTTCCGGCTCTGGGAGATGCCGATGAGGTGATCATCCTCAGAGGCGAACTTCTGGATGAGGGACCAGGTGGCGTCGCGGGAGCCGTCGTTGACGAAGAGCACCCGGCTCTTCTCGCTGACAAGGCCCGCTGCGGAGAGGTCGTTTATCTTTTTCAGGAACAGGGGGGCCGTGATGGGCAGCACCTGTTCTTCATTGTAGCAGGGAATAACGATCCATAAAATCGGTTTGGACATGATGAAGTTCTCCTTCTATATAAGGCTCTCCCAAAGGGAGAGGCTGTTACAGCACCATATGCCGCAGCGCGTCCGGTTCCAGCAGCTTGAAGCTGCTCTTATAGGTCTCGAGCAGGCCGTCTCGCTGCATCAGGCTCAGCTCCCGGGAGAGGGCGCTGCGGTCGCAGTTGAGGTAGTCGGCCAGCTGGATGCGGGAGTAGGGAATGGTGAAGGTGAGGCTGTGGTGAACCTCGGCCTCGCTGAGCAGGTAGGCGCACACCTTGGCCCGCAGGCTCTTGAGCAGCAGCAGGTCTACCCGGCGGGAGAGCAGGAAGTATTTGTCGCTGATGGTGCGCACAAGGTTCTGCAGCACCCGCTGGCGGGCCGGGTCGGCCCCGGGCAGCAGAAGCTTCTCGTAAGGCACCAACAGCACCTCGCAGGGGGCCGAGGCCATCACCGTTACCGGGCTGGAAAGGCTCGAGCCGCCCAGCACGTCGCCGAACACACCGCCCGGCCCCATCTGGCTGATGGGCAGACGCGCCCCGCTGGCGGCGGGATGGTAGGCCTCGATGGCGCCGGAGAGCACCACGCCTACCCGGCGGTTCGACTGTCCGGCCAGTACGAGGGTCTCGCCCCGGCTGTAGGTGCGCAATACGGCCCCCACTTCGCCCAGCAGGACCCGGAGCGCTTCGGCTTCCAGTCCGGCGAACAGAGAGGTGGATTGTAACAGCGGAAGATAATTTTCCATACCCATTCCGTGAGGTTTTCCCCGGGCCCTCACCGCCCTTCTGCGATTCCGTTGCATGTGCAACGGTATTTTTTCTCTTATTATAGTAAACTTGAGGGCGTAAAGCAAATGGTTTTGCAAATTTTTTGCGGGAAAATTTCTCCCAATGAAAGTGAGGAACGAAATCCTATGAAAAAACTGACATCTCTGCTGCTGTCGCTGGTGCTGATGGTCAGCGTGCTGGCCTGCGGCGCATCGGCCAAGACGAGCAAAAAAGTGCGCATCGCCGGCCTGAAAGGCCCCACCACCATGGGCCTCGTCAACCTGCTGAGCATGGAGAAGGACGGCACTGCTTCCCTCGACTATGACCTGCAGCTCTACGGCGCAGCCGATGAGATCGTGCCGAAGCTCATCAAGGGCGAACTCGACATGGCTGCTATCCCGGCCAACCTCGCCGCGACCCTCTACCAGAAGACGAACGGCGGCATCCAGGTCATGGCCGTCAACACGCTGGGCGTCCTCTACGTCGTGGAGAAGGGCAATACCGTCCACAGCTTTGCTGACCTCAAGGGCCGCACCATCCTTTCCACCGGCAAAGGCACGACGCCCGAGTACGTCCTGCGCTATCTGCTCAAGAAGAACGGCCTCGACCCCGACAAGGACGTGAAGATCGAATACTACAGCGAGGCTTCCGAGGTCACGGCCCAGATGGCCGCTGCCAGGAAGGATGCCATCGCCGTCCTGCCTCAGCCCTACGTCACCGCTGCCCAGATGAAGGACAGCGACCTCCGCGTCGTCCTCGACCTGACCAGGGAATGGAACAGGGTCTGTGACACCCAGCTCATCACCGGCGTCACCGTGGTGCGCACCGAGTACGCAAAGCAGAACCCCGACGTCATCGCAGCTTTCCTGACCGACTACCAGAAGAGCGTCAAGGCGGCGAACGAGGACATCGACGGCACCGCCGCCCTCTGTGAGGAAGTCGGCGTGGTGGCCAAGGCTGCTATCGCCAAGAAGGCCCTGCCCAAGTGCAACATCGTTTACCGCAACGGTCAGGAGATGAAGAAAGACATCTCTGCCTACCTGCAGGTGCTCTACGATGCCTCTCCTGCCGCCGTGGGCGGCAAGCTGCCGGACGATAACTTCTACTACACCGAGCCGTCCGTCCTGCGCAAGGTCATGGCGGCTATCCGCAATTCTGCAAAGTAAGCTTTGAAACAAAGAAGGGGCTGCTGCACATCGTTTTAGTCGAAAGTGCAGCAGCCTCTTTCTTTCTTACGTTAGAAGGCCCGCGCCGATGCCGATGAGAGCCGGCAGCAGCCAGCCAAAGCCGAGGCTGCTCAGGGGCAGAGCGTTCATCAAGGTGGAGAGGGAGCCGAAGGGCAGGGCAGCAGGGATGCTCTGGATGGCCGTGAAGAGGATACTCAGCCGCCAGACCGATGTCCGCTGGAACCGTCCGGGCAGGAACTCCACCACGATGAGGATGATGGCGATGGGGTAGATGGCGTTCAGCACCGGGACGGAAAGGCTCAGGATGTCCGCAAGGCCGATGTTCGCCAGCAGCATACTCACCAGCGCGAAGAAAGCCGCAATGGCAGGGTAGGGCAGCTGGGGCAGAAGCTCGTGGAAGTATTCGCCTACGCTGGCGATGAGGCCGACGCAGGTGTTGAAGCAGGCGATGACGAAGATGGCGGCCAGAAGCACCTGTCCCACCCGGCCAAACAGGCCGTCGGCCAGTGCAGTCAGGACGGCGGCACCGGTGCCGCTGCCGGGGAAGGTCGCCCCTGAGATGCCGCCGATGTGGGTCAGCATGGCGTAGACCACCAGCAGCATCCCGCCCGCGATGAGCCCGGCCCGGATGGTGCCGCGCCGGACGGCGGATTCCTCCGTGATGCCCACCGCCTGAAGGTTCAGCGCGATGACCGCGCCGAAGTTGAGCGCTGCCAGCGCGTCCATGGTCTGATAGCCGTCCAGCACGCCCTGTGCGGCTGGGAGGGCGGCGTAAGCCTCGGCAGGTGTGCCGTAGCCGGGCGCGGCCGGGCGGAGGATGCAGCCCGCGAACAGCACCACGATGAGCACCAGCAGGGCAGGGCAGAGGATGCGGCCCAGCCGCTGGGTCAGCTTTTCGGGCTTGAGGGCCACGAAGTACGCCGCAGCAAAGAACACGAGGGAGTAGATGAACTGTCCCGGTGTGCTCCGCCCCACCAGCGGCGTCAGCATCTCAAACGAGGTGCTGGCCGTGCGGGGGATAGCGAGGCAGGGACCGATGGACAGATAGACCAGCACAGCGAACACCTGTGCGAAGCGGGGATGGACCCGCCCGGCCAGCGCAGGCAGACCGCCTGCCCGGGCCACCGCGGCCACGCCCGCGATGGGCAGGCCGATGGCGCTGACGGCAAAGCCCACAAAAGCGGGCCAGAGCGCCGTCCCGGCCTGTGCGCCGAGGAAGGGCGGGAAGATGAGGTTGCCTGCTCCGAAGAACATCGAGAACAGGGTGAACCCCACCAGAAGGAGCTTTTTGCCCCGGAGGGCCTGAGCGGAATCGTGCATGGTCATCTCTCCCAGCTGTGCGCGGAGGCACGTAGAATAAGGATTACTTTATTCCAGTGTAGTGTTTTATGACCTTCATGTCAAGAGAAGAAAAGATGAAGGATTGTATTCTCATACATGATGTGATATTCTGAAAGCGAGAAAACGAACAGGAGCAAAGAAATACATGGATAAAACAAAAAAACGCCGCATTCAAATCTTAGCGGCGTCGGTGTTCTGGCTGGGCGTCTGGCAGGCGGCGGCTGTGGCCATCGGGCAGGAAGTTCTTCTTGTCTCGCCGGTGCAGGCCATCGGTACGCTGGTGGAGCTGCTGCCGCAGGCCGAGTTCTGGCAGCGCATCGGTTTCAGCGCCGGGCGCATCCTGTTGGGCTTCGGGCTGGGCGCGCTGTCCAGCGCGGTGCTGGCGGTAGCCGCCGAAAAGTGGGAGTGGGTGGACGCCCTTCTCGCCCCCGTGATGCAGCTGGTCAAGGCTACTCCGGTGGCGAGCTTCATCATTCTGGCGCTGGTGTGGGTCAGCGGCTCGTCGCTGTCCGTCCTTATCAGCTTTTTGATGGTGCTGCCCGTCCTCTACAGCGCAGTGCGCACCGGCATCGGGAGTGCTGACCGCCAGCTTCTCGAAATGGCGCAGGTGTTCCGTCTGCCTCTGGGGCGGCGTCTGCGGGCGGTCTGGCTCCCGGCGGTGCTGCCCGCGTTCCGGCAGGGATGCAGCGTGGCGCTGGGCATCTGCTGGAAGAGCGGCGTAGCAGCAGAGGTCATCGGCCTGCCCGATGGCAGCATCGGCGACGCGCTTTACCGGGCAAAGATCACCCTTTCCACCGGGGAGCTGTTTGCCTGGACCTTCGTCATCATCCTGCTGAGCGCCGTATTCGAAAAGCTGTTCCTCGCTCTGCTGGATAAAGCGGTAGCGGCGGTTCTGGGCGAAGAGGGGGCTGAAAAATGAGTGAAACCAACAACAAATTGGAAATAAAGAATCTGTCTAAACGATTCGGAGAGAGAATCCTCTTCGAAAACCTCTCGCTTACCGTGGACGACCCGGCGGTGCTCTGGGCGCCAAGCGGCTGGGGCAAGACGACCCTGCTCCGTATCCTGATGGGGCTGGAAGCGCCCACCTCCGGCAGCGTGGAGGGCGTGGGCCGGGTCGGCGCGGTCTTTCAGGAAGACAGGCTCTGCCCCCAGCTGACCGCCGAAGAGAATGTGGCGCTGGTGCTGCCCGCAGAACAGTACAAGGTCAAAACACAATACAAAGAGCAGATACGAGATGACCTTATACAATTAGGACTGGATGAAGAAGCCCTTGCCCTGCCTGCCCGGAAGCTCTCCGGCGGACAGAAGCGCCGCACCGCCTTGCTGCGCGCGCTCTGGGCCGAGAGCGACACGCTTCTGTTGGATGAGCCCTTCACCGGCATGGACCCCGCCGTCATGAAAAAAGCCGCAGCCATGCTCAAGGTACGCTGCGGCAGAAAGCCCACCCTGCTGGCGACCCATGATAAAGAAGCCATCCGGGAGCTGGGGTGGAAAGTGATCGAACTGGGCTGAAACGAAAGGAGCCTGACCATGGAGAAAAAGACAAGCTGCCTGCTCTGCGTTCTTACCGCGCTGCTTCTCGCTGTGCTCTATCTCTGGGCCGCCCTCCGCCCGGGCGTCTGGCTGCGGGATGCCTTTTTGTACCGGCAGGCCGACGGCAGCTTTTCGGGCAAGGATGCGTATGCCGCCTACACCATGCAGGTTGCTCAGATGGAAAACGGTGCGGAAGTGGATTTCACGATGGACGGAGAGACGCGGCACTATCGGCTCGAATCGAAAGCCGAGGGCATGAGCGACCCGGGCGTAAAAATTGAGCAGGACGGAGTGGTCATTTTTACCGGGACCGCGCTGGGCAGCCCCGGCGACGCCATCCTGTGGCGGGAAGACGATGGGGGCCTTGCCGACGAGGTGAACGTCATCGTCAACGGCGAATACCAGAGATCCGACCTCTGGCCCAGCTGTAACTGGCTCTATAATGTGGCCGTCGGCGGGCGGCGGGAGACCCGGGGCAGCGTGGCGTTCCTGCTGCCGATAGGGGCGCTGGTGGTGCTCCTTGTGCTGGATGTCCGGTTCCCGCTGCTGTTCTGGAACCTCCGCCACGGGCTGGAAGTGTACGGCGGTGAGCCCACCGACTGGTATTACGCGATGCAGAGGGTGAGCCGTATTGCCAGCATCATCGGTGTTTTTGTGCTGGCGGCGATGAGCTTTGCTGTTCACTGAGGCTCACAGCAGCTCGGCAAGGATGCTGTTTTGTACGATGAGCCCGGCTGGCGTGAGGGCGAGGGTGTGGCCGTCAAAGTTGGCGTAGCCGCTCTTCACGCAGTTTTTCACAAAGGCCAGCTGTGCGGTGGAGAACTCCCTGCCATAGCGTTTTTTGTATTCGTCGAGGCTCAGACCTTTGCGCAGACGCAGCTGCAAGATGAGATAATCCTCCGCACCGCAGCCACCGTCCATGACGGGCGCGGCCTCGTCCCGCAGAAAGGCTTCGGTGTCGGCGGGGTAGTAGAACCGCTTGCCGCCCATGCAGGAGTGGGCCGCAGGGCCGATGCCCAGATAGTCGCCGCAGTCCCAGTAGATGAGGTTGTGCTTTCCCTCATAGCCCGGGCGGGCGAAGTTGGAGATCTCATATTGCCGGTAGCCATGATGTTCCAGCTGCTCGACGGCGTAGAGGTAGAAGTCTGCCGCCTCGTCGGAGGTGGGCAGACCCTCGGGGGGCGTCCGGCCAAAGGCGGAGTCGGGCTCGATCTTCAAGAGGTAGGCGGAAATGTGGACCGCGCCGCCATCCTCGATAAGCTCCAGCGTCTCGTCGAACTCGGCCTGCGTATAATGGGGCAGGGCCAGCATGATGTCGCCGCTGATGTTCTCGAACCCGGCACGGCGTGCGGCGGCGAAAGCGGCCCGCGCCTGCTTTGCCGTGTGGGGGCGGCCCAGCGTCTTGAGCTGGCTGTCCCGGGCCGACTGGACGCCGAAGGAAATGCGGTTGACGCCCGCCTCCCGGAATGCCCGGAGAGAGTCTTCGGTCACGGTCTCAGGGTTGGCTTCCAGCGTGACCTCGGCCCCGGGCAGGGGCTGTGCGGCGGCGATGAGCCGGGCGGCGTCTGCCGGGTCCAGCAGGCTGGGCGTTCCGCCGCCGAAATAAAGGGTGTCCGGCCGCAGGGGCGCGTCCGGCGCAAACCGGGAGAGTTCCCGCAAAAGGGCGTCCACATAGGCCCGGGGGACGCCGCGCTGGCCGGGGGCGGAGTAAAAATCACAGTACCGGCATTTGGAAAAACAGTAAGGAATATGCAGATAAAGTCCGAGGGACATCAAATATCACAGCCTTTTTCATGAATCGTTCATTTCTATGCAGTATACTATATTTCGTAGACCGGGGCAAGGCCGAGACCGATGCCCTGATTTTGAATGGAGGATTCCTTATGGATTACAACAACTATGACCGCGGCTATGCGGAGCCTTCGATGAGCGCATCGGACTATATGACCCGCACCTACCGCTGGATGGCCGGCGGCCTGCTCGTCACCTTCGCAATGGCCTATATCACGGCGACTACGCCCCTTATCTATCTGGTCGATTCCCTTTACTTCCTGCTCACCATCGGTGAGCTGGCACTGGTGTTCATGCTCAGCGCCCGGGTGCAGAAGATGTCCATCGACGGAGCAAGAGCCGCGTTCTTCGGATACGCCATCCTGAACGGCATGGTCCTGAGCTACTACTTCCTGATGTTCTCGGTAGGTACGCTGGTCATGGCCTTCCTCGCCACGGCGGTCTATTTCGGCCTTATGGCCGTGTACGGCACCACCACCCATAAAGACCTCACCGGCTGGGGCCCCCGCCTCATGATGGCTCTGGTGGCCATGATCGTCACCAGCCTCGTGGGCGCGCTCTTCGGCTTTGGCTTCGGCACCTCGGTGCTCTACTGCGGCATCGGCCTGGTGGTGTTCATGCTGCTCACCGCCTACGATACCCAGAAGCTCCGCCAGATCTACGCCTACTATGCAGGCGACGCTGAGCTGGCCGAGAAGGCTTCCATCTATGGCGCACTGACCCTGTATCTGGACTTCATCAACATCTTCCTGTATGTCGTCCGTCTGCTGGGCATGAACAGCCGCAGCCGCAACAATTAAATCAAATTTTCCGGAGCCGCCGTGCAGAGCGTTTGCACGGCGGCTCTTTTTGTCAGAATGCCTGCTTTGAATCATGATAACTGTGCGATTTGCCAAAAATCGAGGAAAAGGTTGACAGAATGCGGGGGGGGGGTAAAATTTGTGTGGTGATGCGGCAGACGATGTTTGCGGCAGCAGCACACAGAGCTTATTTTTATTGAGGAGGGGTTTCGAATGAAACTGTTCAAAAAGGTTCTCGCCGCTGCCCTCGCGGGCGTGCTGGCGCTGTCCGTCCTGACGGGCTGCAACAACAGCAACAGTGCGGCTACCGTGACGATGGTCGATGCACTGAATGACTGGGCGAAGGTCTATGGTGTGGATACTACCTTCAAAAAGGGCAATGAAGACTTGCAGAGTCAGGTAAACGCACTGGTGGAGATCGTGGATGAGGTCGGCAAGGGCATCGATTTTAAAGATGCCAAAAGCCTCGATGATGTGTACAACACCGTTATGAAAAATGAAACTGCAAGGCAGGAGCTGGGGGCTTGGGCAGCGCAGTTTACTAAAGCAAACATTGGTGATGACTCGCCGCTGTATGGGTATGGCTTTGCCGATATTAGCGTAGCGCTGTCTGCAAGCAGCAGTAAGAACATTTACTATGCAGGTCAGCTGATAACTTCCGAAACTCCTATCAATCCTCCTGACACAGAGTGGGCTGGTCATAGGGTGCCTAATTGGATTGCGGGTGACAAATCTTATGTTGCCGTTGCGACCGGCGAGGTTGGCGGTAAGAAGTACATGGTCGCCCTCTTCAAGACCACTGCCGTAACGAATCCGGAATATAATAAGGGTTGAGTCTCAGCCGCAGCAATACCCGCACACTGAACCATGAACCCGTTAGGCCCCGGTCATCCGGGGCCTTTTTGCGTCCTGATGAATAAACCCCGCTCTGCCGCTCCAAACTACCACCAAAGAAACGATTCCGTACACAAAGATGGATTGGAGTAACGAACGATGGAGCAATTCAGAAAGTTTTTGCGGGACAAAGCCTTTGCGCTGGTGCTCACCGCCTGCCTGCTGGCGGCGGCAGCGGCCGGGGTGTGGGCCGTGCGCACCGTGCGCAATGAGCTGAAGAAGGATCTGGACGCGGTGCGAAGCCCGTCCAGCACCGCCCCCGGCATCGACGAGGGCATCAACACATCGCCCGGCGTTGCCGGAGAGGAGGAAGCCGAATGGCAGCAGCAGAACGCACCCGCAGCAAACAGCGTGGCCAATGTGCCAAAAGCCGACAGCTCGTCCGGTGGGGCTGCTTCCTCTTCTGGTGCGCGGTCTGGCTCTGGTTCGGTGCGCGAACCCTCCGCGCTGCAAACCGAGTCCTTGCCTGCCAGCAGTTCGGCTGCGCCTGCCTCCACGCAGCCTGTCTCGGGGCGCGTCTTAAACAGCTACAGCGGCGATGAGCTGGTTTACAGCAAGACGCTGGGGGACTGGCGCACCCACAACGGTGTGGACTACGCCGCCAGCAGGGGCGCGGAAGTGACCGCCCCGGCGGCAGGCAAGGTGGTGGAGACCGGCACGGACGACAAGTGGGGGCCTGTGGTCGCCATCGAAGATGCTTCCGGCAGGGTCTGGCGGGTCTGCGGCACGACGGATGCCAAGGTGAAGAAGGGCGACACCGTCTCGGCCGGGCAGACCATCGGCAAGGTGGGCAGCGTGAGCTGTGAGTGTGCCGAGGAGAGCCACATCCACTTGGAAGTCATGGAGGGCGAAAAGTATCTCGACCCCATCAAGGCCATGAAATAAGCAAAATTTTCCGGGCAGGTGCAGCAGAACGCTGTACCTGCTTTTTTCACATTGCTTTTGGCGGTCGATTCTGGTATGATAAACTAGAATAAGTGTGAAGACAGAAGAAAAAGCGGAGGAAACGAAACATGAAGGTCTTAGTGGTAGGCGGCGGTGCTGCCGGCCTGATGGCGGCGGGCGCGGCCCTGCGGCAGGGGCATGAGGTGACGGTGCTGGAACATATGGAAAAGCCGGCTCAGAAAATTCTCGTTACCGGCAAGGGCCGCTGCAATGTGACCAACGACTGCACCGCAGAGGAATTTCTGCACCATGTGCGGACGAACCCCCGCTTTCTGTTCTCGTCGCTGGGGGCTTTCCCACCGGCCAAGACGATGGAGCTGTTTGAGTCTCTCGGTGTGGAGCTGAAAGTGGAGCGCGGACGCCGGGTATTCCCGGTGTCCGACAAGGCCGAAGAGATCCGGCAGGCCCTTCTGCGGTACGCAGACGGAGCGGACATCGTCCACGACGGGGCAAAAAAGCTGCTGCTGGAGCCGCTGGCCCAGCCGGAAAAAGCGCCTGCCGCGCCGGAAGATCCGCGCCACCCGAAAAAGAAAAAGCCAGGCCCGGCCTATCGCTGCGTAGGAGTGCGGGGAACTTCGGGTCGGGAGTACAAAGCGGACGCCGTGCTGGTGGCAACGGGCGGCCTGAGCTACCCCACCACCGGCTCCACCGGCGACGGCTACAAGCTGGCCCAGCAGGCGGGCCACACCCTCGTGGAGCCTGTCCCCAGCCTTGTCAGTCTCGTGAGCCATGACGCCGACTGCAAGAAGATGATGGGCCTCGCCCTCAAGAACGTGACTCTCACTCTCCACGAGGACGGCAAAGCCATCTTCGAGGAGCAGGGCGAGATGCTGTTCACCCACTTCGGCATCAGCGGGCCGCTGACCCTCAGCGCGTCGAGCCATCTGGGCGACATGAAAAAGCACAAGTACGAAGCTTTTATTGATTTGAAGCCTGCCCTCAGTGAGGAACAGCTTTATGACCGCATCACCCGGGACTTTGCCCTTCTGGCGAACCACGCGGCGCAGGGCGCATTGGTGAAGCTGTTGCCGTCCAGTATGCAGCCGGTCATGGTGGCCCGCTGGGGCATCGACCCGGCCACCAGGGCAAACCAGATCACCCGGGAGCAGAAGCGGGAACTGGTACAGCTGATGAAGCACTGGCGGGTGTCCATCGACGCCCGGGGCGATTTGGCACACGCGGTCATCACGTCGGGCGGCGTGTCGGTGCGGGAGGTCGACCCCAAGACCATGCAGAGCAAAAAGGCCCTCGGCCTCTACTTTGCAGGCGAAGTGCTGGATGTGGACGCCTATACCGGCGGCTACAATCTGCAAATCGCATTCTGCACGGCACAGAGTTTTGCGAATCATCTGGAATGACCTCTCAGTCTGCTTGGCAGACGGCCCCCTCGTTAGGGCAACAACGACTGCCGCCAGCGGTGGAACGGCGTCAGCCGTGACGGAGAGGTTTAAGCGGCTGGAAATTTCAGATTCATATAAAAGGAGATATAAAAATGATTTCTGTTGCGATCGACGGGCCTGCGGGCGCAGGCAAATCTACGCTGGCGCGGCGTCTGGCTGCGGACTTCGGCTACATTTATGTGGACACCGGTGCGATGTTCCGTACCATCGGCCTTTATGCCCTCCGCGCGGGCAAAGACCCGAAGGACAACGAGGCAGTCGATGCGCTGCTGCCCAATATCACCCTCGAGTTTGCTTTTATCGAGGGCGAACAGCATATCTATCTGAATGGCGAGGACGTCAGCACGGCCATCCGCACCGAAGAGGTGGGAATGGCGGCTTCTGCCGTGGGTGCAAATCCGGCGGTGCGCGCCTTCCTGCTGGAGATGCAGCGGGACATGGCCAAGACGCAGAACATCCTGATGGATGGCCGCGACATCGGCACCGTGGTGCTGCCCAATGCGACTGTGAAGATCTTCCTCACCGCCAGCCCGGAGGCCCGCGCCACCCGCCGCTGGAAGGAGTACCAGCAGAAGGGCATCGATACCCCCTACGAAGATGTGCTGGCCGACGTCAAGCAGCGCGACTATCAGGACACTCACCGCGCCGCAGCTCCCCTCAAGCAGGCAGATGATGCCGTGCTGCTGGACACTTCGGAGCTGAATTTTGAGCAGAGCTTTGAGGCCATGAAGAAAATTATCACGGAGAAGGTCAGATGATACTATATTATATTCTGGTCCCGCTGGCATGGCTGGTGTTCCACATCGGCTTCCGCGTCCGGTGTGAGGGCAGGGAGAACTTGAAAAAAATCGGCACGAAGGGCTGCATCATTGCCCCCAACCATATCTCAGCCATCGACCCGGTGTTCGTCGTCATCGCCCGGTTCTGGGGCCAGCGGATGACAGTGTTTGCCAAGAAAGAGCTGTTCGAGATAAACGCATTCCTGTCGTGGTTCTTCCGGTGCGCCGGTGCAGTCTGTGTCCGCGGCACGAAAGAAGAGGTCAGCGTCATCGACGACACTGTGAAAAAGTGTCAGGAGGGCGGCACACTGCTGCTCTTCCCGGAGGGTACGCGGGAGCAGGAGGGAAAGTTCCTTCCCCTCAAGAGCGGCCTCTTCGTCATCGCGGCGGCAGCAAATGTGGACGTCGTGCCTTGCCGTATCTACTACGACACCCCTGATGGTAAGATGAAGCTGTTCTGCAAGGTGCGTGTCATCTTCGGCGAGCCCATGCCCGCTGCACAGTTTGCAATGGAAGGCCGCCGCGACATAAAGAAACTGCGGGAAAATAAGCAGGCCGTTCTGGATGCGTGGAGTGAATTGTGATGAACCTCTCAGTCTCGCTATCGCTCGACAGCTTCCCTAATAGGGAAGGTGGCATCGCGCAGCGATGACGGAGAGGTTGAATTTAGGAGAGTACAATGGAAATCAGACTTGCAAAGACTGCGGGTTTCTGCTTCGGTGTGGACCGCGCGGTCAAGTTGACCTACGGTCTGCTGGATGAGGGCCGCAAGGTGGCCACCCTCGGCCCCCTCATCCACAACCCCCAGACCGTGGAAGACCTTGAGCGCCGGGGCGCACTGGTAGCAGACACCCCCGCTGATGTCCCTACGGGCTACGAGGTGGTCATCCGCAGCCACGGTGTCCCCCGCAGTATTTACGACGAGCTGGACGCCCGGGGCTGCACTTATCACGATGCCACCTGCCCCTTCGTGAAGAAGATACAGAAGATCGCTTCCGAGGCCGAAGCCGCCGGTGCAGTGCTCGTGGTGGCCGGTGATGCGTTCCATCCGGAGGTGCAGGGCATCGTCGGACATACCCGGGGAGAGGTATTCGTTTTCAGCGATTTGGCCCAGCTGAAGGCGTGGAAAGGGCCTTCTGACCCCCAAAAGTCCATTTTTGCAGTTGCACAGACCACATTTCAGGTAACAAAATGGCAAGAAAGTTCGGAGTTTCTCAAAAAAGCCTATACAAACGCCCGAATTTTTGATACAATATGTAATGCGACGTGGGCGAGGCAACAGGAAGCGGAAGACCTCAGCCAACAATGCGACATCATTGTTGTCATTGGCGGTCATCATTCTTCCAATACCCAAAAGCTGGTACAGGTCGCCGCAAAGCATACGCGAGCCGTAACGGTCGAGACAGCGAGCGAACTTCGGCCGGAATGGTTTGCAGATGTAAAGACGGCGGGCGTCACAGCCGGGGCTTCAACGCCATCGTCTATTATTGAGGAGGTACTTAACAGTATGAGCGCAGAAATCAATGACAGCATGAGCTTTGAGGAGATGCTGAACGCATCCGAGGAAAAGCGTGTTCATGCAGGCAGTATTGTGAAAGGAATCGTGACCAGCATCTCTGCCAACGAGATCCAGGTGGATATCGGAGCTAAGCAGACCGGCTTTGTCAAGCTGAGCGAGCTGACCGATGATTCCTCCGCCAAGGTCGAGGACCTGGTGAAAGTTGGCGATGAGCTGGACCTCATCGTCGAGAAGGTTATGGATCAGGATGGCGTCATCCAGCTCTCCCGCAAGAAGCTCGCATCTCGCAAGGGCATGGAAGAGATCGCCAAGGCAGCTGAGTCCGGCGAGGTCGTCGAGGGCGACGTCACCGAGTTCAACAAGGGCGGCGTTGTCGTCAACGTCAAGGGCGTCAAGGTGTTCGTCCCCCGTTCTCAGGCCACTATGCGCCGCGACGAGGACTACACTGCTCTGGTCGGCCAGCACGTTCAGCTGGTCGTCACCGAGTGCTCCGGCCGCAAGATCGTCGGCAGCATCAACAAGGTCACCGCTGAGCAGAACAAGGCTAAGCGTGAGGAGTTCTGGGCAAGCGTCGAGGTCGGCAAGACCTACACCGGCGTCGTCAAGAGCCTGACCTCTTACGGTGCATTCGTTGACATCGGCGGTGTGGACGGTCTGTGCCACATCAGCGAGCTGAGCTGGAACCGCATCAAGCATCCCTCTGAGGTCGTCTCCGTTGGCGACACCATCGAGGTGTATGTGAAGGACATCGACACCGAGAACCACAAGGTCTCTCTGGGCTACAAGAAGGCTGAGGATAACCCCTGGGAGCAGCTGAAGAACAACTACCCCATCGGCAGCACCTTCCATGCTCCGGTCGTGTCCCTGACCAAGTTCGGTGCATTCGTCCGCATCCTGCCGGGTGTTGACGGTCTGGTCCACATCAGCGAGATCAGCAATGACCGCGTTGAGAAGGTCTCCGACGCACTGAAGGTCGGCGATATGGTCGACGTGAAGCTGCTGGATGTCGACTTCGACAAGAAGCGCATCAGCTTGTCCATGAAGGCTCTGCTGAACGACGACGCTGAGTAATCAGCCCGCAGCATAGTCTCATTAGACACAATGCGAACTACAGCCCCGTTGCCGGGAAAACGGCGGCGGGGCTGTTTTTGTACAATTATGAAAAACTGGTTTATAAAGCACCGCGAGGTGCTGGCTTATCTCGTTTTCGGTGTGCTGACCACATTGCTGAACATCGTACTGTATGCGCTGTTCAGCCGCCTGTTCGGCTACGAAGCCGCCAACAGCTGGGGCAATGTGCTGGACAATGTCATCTGCATTTTGTTCGCCTACGTCACCAACCGGGCGTTCGTCTTCGCCAGCCGGACGCAGGGCAGGGAAGCACTGAAAGAATTTGGTGCATTCGTCACCTGCCGTCTGGGTACACTGGTATTGGATGCCGCCATCATGATGATCTTCGGCAACCTGCTGGCTGCCCAGGGGGCGGCTCTGGTGGAGAGCTTTATGGACGGTGCGCTGAGCCTGTTGGCTGGCTGGTTTGGCCCGGATACGGTGCTGCACATGGCCACCGGCGGCGCAGCGCCCGCTCCCTCCATCTCCGACGGCTCTGCCGCCATTGCCATCATTGGCGGTGCCGACGGTCCGACGGCCATCTTTGTCACCAGCTTCTACGATGCCCAGGCGCTTTGGGGTCTCGCCGTCAAGATCTTCTCCAACGTGGTGGTGGTCGTGCTGAATTATGTGTTCAGCAAGCTCATCGTTTTTAAGAAGAAATAACCTCTCAGTCTCGCTCACGCTCGACAGCTCCCCTGCCGAGGGGAGCCTCTGGCGAAGAGATAAAGCTTTACGAAATGCCAAGGCCTCCCCTCGTTAGGGGAGGTGGCACGCCGTCAGGCGTGACGGAGAGGTTGCTATTATAACAATTTCAGGAGGTACGGTATTATGAAACGTGGTCTGAAAGGTTTTGCATTTCTGGTTTCCGGCCTTGTGCTGGGCATCATCGGCGCAACGGTGTCTGCAACGGCCATTGCCCTGAGCGCTGTCGGCATGGCGAAGGTACACCGTGCCACCAAGAATTAAGAAGCTGTTTTCAAAACAACTTCGATTCAGGAGGAAAAAACATGAATCGTGAAGAGATCCTGTCCCACGTCGATCACACCCTGCTCAAGCCTGAGGCTACCTGGCCCCAGATCCAGACCCTGTGCGACGAGGCCATCGCCAACCACACGGCTTCCGTCTGCATCAACACCTGCTATGTGAAGCAGGCTGTCGAGTACATGGCGGGCCGCATCCCGGTCTGCTGTGTGGTCGGTTTCCCTCTGGGCGCAATGGACACCGCTTCCAAGGCTTTTGAGGCCAAGACTGCCATCGAGAACGGCGCTGCCGAGGTGGATATGGTCATCAACATCGGCCGCCTGAAGAACGGCGAGTACGACGCCGTCCGCGAGGACATCCGCGCCGTCAAGCAGGCTGTGGGCGATAAGGTCCTGAAGGTCATCATCGAGACCTGCCTGCTGACCGACGACGAGAAGCGCAAGATGTGCGACATCGTCTGCGAGGCAGGCGCTGACTACATCAAGACCAGCACCGGCTTCTCCACCGCCGGCGCAAACATCCACGACGTGGAGCTGATGGTCAAGGGCGTGGCTGGCCGCTGCAAGGTCAAGGCCGCCGGCGGCATCTCCACCGTCGAGGATATGGAAAAGTTCCTCGCCCTCGGTGCAGACCGTCTGGGTACCTCCCGCGCCGTTAAGATCCTGAACGGCGAGCAGGCAAAGGGTTATTGATCCTTATCAATCTGCGCGAAATGTCAAAAAAGAGTGCGACTCTTCTTGACATTTCGACGAAGCAATGATAAGATATTACCCGGACAAACTGAATACCGACTTATCAAGAGCGGCTGAGGGGACAGGCCCTGTGAAGCCCGACAACCTGTGCGTGAGCATAAGGTGCCAAATCCTGCGGGAAACCGAAAGATAAGAGTGCAACGCTCAGAGCTTCGGTTCTGAGCGTTTTTAATTGCATGAACTTGATGAACGAGTAGGAAGCTGTCAATATTGATACACACACACCAACGCCAAGGAGGTACAAAAATGGCAAAGCACTGTCTGTTTACTTCTGAGTCCGTCACCGAGGGCCATCCCGACAAGATCTGCGACCAGATCTCCGACGCCATCCTCGACGAGATCCTGACCCACGACCCCGATGCCCGCGTGGCCTGCGAGACCTGCGCATCTACCGGTCTTGTCCACATCATGGGCGAGATCACCACCAACTGCTATGTCGATTTCCAGAAGATCGTCCGCGAGGTCGTGGCTGACATCGGCTATACCCGCGCAAAGTTCGGATTCGATGCCGACACCTGCGCCGTCATCTCCAACATCGACGGCCAGAGCCCCGACATCGCCCTCGGCACCAACGATGAGGTCGGCGGTGCCGGCGATCAGGGCATGATGTTCGGTTATGCCTGCGACGAGACCCCCGAGCTGATGCCCATGCCCATCAGCCTGGCCCACAAGCTGGCCAAGAAGCTGACCGAAGTCCGCAAGAGCGGCGAGCTGGACTATCTGCGTCCGGACGGCAAGAGCCAGGTCACTGTCGAGTACGTGGACGGCAAGCCCGTCCGCGTGGACGCTGTGGTCATTTCCAGCCAGCACAGCGATGCCGTCAGCATGGAGCAGCTGCGCGCCGACGTGATGGAGAAGGTCATCAAGGCCACCATCCCCGCCGAGCTGCTGGACGAGAACACCAAGTATTATATCAACCCCACCGGCCGCTTCGTCGTGGGCGGCCCTCAGGGCGACACCGGCCTGACCGGCCGTAAGATCATCGTCGATACCTACGGCGGCTATGCACGCCACGGCGGCGGTGCTTTCTCCGGCAAGGACCCCAGCAAGGTAGACCGCAGCGCCGCTTATGCGACCCGCTGGGTGGCCAAGAACATCGTGGCCGCTGGTCTGGCCAAGCAGTGCGAGGTGCAGGTGGCTTACGCCATCGGTGTGGCAAAGCCCGTCTCCATCATGGTGGACACCTTCGGCACCGGCGTCGTGGCTGATGAGAAGATCGAGCAGGCTGTGGAGAAGGTCTTCGACCTGACCCCCGCCGCCATCATCCGCGACCTCGACCTGCGCAAGCCCATCTACCGCAATCTGGCCGCTTACGGCCACATGGGCCGCGAGGATCTGGGCGTGAAGTGGGAGAACACTGACCGCGTCGAAAAGCTGAAGGCTGCTGTCGCTGCCCTGTAAGAGCAAAAACTTAAAAGAATGACTTTTGAGCCGGAGAATGTATGGTTTTTGTAAAAAACACATAGTCTCCGGCTCTTTTTCGACAAAGAGATGTGCAAGGCGCAGAAAATGCAGGTTGGATGCAAGTTTCTAGTGTCGAAACGCCGAAAATGTGATAGAATAAATAGCGGATATGCACTTCAACGTCTGATTTTATCAACTGATAAAAGAAACTTTAAGGAGCTATAATTATGTCTGTCATTACCCCTAAGGATTGCTTCCACCAGCCTCAGGTCGCCGACCTGCGCCTCATCGCCTGCCCGGGTGCCGAGGAGCTGACCAACCTCATCGATAAGCATCTGGTGCGCTGGGCCAGCGAGGCCGGCTACCAGACCGATAGCTTTATCATCGAGAGCGCCTGCCCCCGCTTCCAGAGCGGCGACGCCAAGGGTCTGGTCAAGGAGTCGGTGCGCGGCGACGATATTTTCATCGTTGTTGATCCCGGCAACTACAGCGTGACCTACAAGCTGTTCAACTATGAGAACCACCTGTCTCCGGATGACCACTTCGCCAACCTGAAACGCCTCATCCAGGCCGTGGCCGGTAAGGCACACCGTGTGTCTGTCATCATGCCCAGCCTGTACGGTGGCCGTCAGCACCGCCGCGTGTCCCGCGAGAGCCTGGACTGCGCTGTGGCTCTGCAGGAGCTGCAGGCCATGGGCGTCAAGAACATCATCACCTTCGATGCACATGACCCCCGCCTGATGAACGCTGTGCCTCTGATGAGCTTCGACAATGCGATGCCCACCTATCAGGTCCTGAAGAACCTGCTCAAGAAGAACCCCGAGATCAGCTTCGACAAGGACAAGTTCATCGTGGTCAGCCCCGACGAGGGTGCTATGAGCCGCAACATGTACTTCTCCAGCGTGCTGGGCTGCAACCTGGGTATGTTCTACAAGCGCCGCGATTACACCCGCGTGGTCAATGGCCGCAACCCCATCGTCGCTCACGAGTATCTGGGCGATTCCGTCGAGGGCAAGACTGTCTTCGTCGCTGACGACATTATCGCTTCCGGCGAGAGTATGCTGGAAGTTGCCACCAACCTGAAAGAGCGCGGCGCAAAGCGCATCATCGCCAACGCCACCTTCCCGCTCTTCACCAGCGGCCTCGAGAAGTTCGATAAGGCTGTGACCGACGGCATTCTGGACTACGTCACCGGCACCAACCTGACCTACCGTATGCCTGAGCTGCTGACTCGTGACTGGTACGTCGATGTTGACGTCTCCAAGTACGCCGCATACTTCGTCGTGGCTCTGAACCATGACATGTCCGTTTCCAGCATCATCGACCCCATCAAGAAGATCGAGGCTCTGCTGGCAAGCCGGAAATAATGACAGATATTTCCTGATATTCATCCAATAGAAAAACACCCACAATGCTGTGATATGTACCCCCAATACTGGACACCTAGTATGGGGGTATTTTTATGCCCTCGATCTTCTATCGCAAGTCAAGAAATTAGCGCAACATTCAAACAGCATATTTGCGATATGCAATTCGCAGTTGTTGCCAACAAATCAAAAATGCGGATTGCTATCGTACCCGAAGAAAACGAAAAATCCGAACCCTTCTCCAATCGGAAACAGGTTCGGATTTTTCTTGTTTGGTGGGCGCGGGTGGATTCGAACCACCGAAGCTGAAAAGCAGCAGATTTACAGTCTGTCCCCATTGGCCACTCGGGAACACGCCCATATACAGTTTTTCGCAGTCACGGACTGCCTGTATATATTACCACTTGGGGGCGTATTTGTCAACTGCTTTTTACAGCTTTTTCAGAAAAGAAGCTGACCGCACGGCTCAGTCGCGGGGACGGCCATAGCGGTGGACTTTTTTGGAGGAATGGCGGGTGCGGGGGGAGTTGAGCAGGACCCACGCCACATAGATGATGGCGCAGATGGCGCTGATGACGAGCACTACCTTGAGGTAGAGGCTGCCGAAGAACTCCTGCAGCTTCGAGAAAGAGTAGAGCAGGCTGCTCCGGCTCACGTCCTGCCCGGCGATGAGGTTGACCATGCCGATGGTCTCGCCGGCCAGCTTCAGCTCCACGGTGCCGACAACATCGCCCTGCTGGACGGGGGCGCAGACATAGTCGGGCAGATGGAAGTATTTCTGGGTCACGGTGCCGTCGCCCGAAGAGGGCAGCAGGGTCATCATGCTGTTGTCGGGGTAGAGCTTGAGAGTGTCGGTGTCGGAGGAATACTTCACGGGGATCTCTGCCAGAGCGAGGTCGGTATCCAGCGCAGGCTGGATGGAAAAGCTCTGGAACACCCAGTCGATGAGGCGGGTCGTCTCATAGAGGGCCGGGCGGCGGTTGGCGTAACCGTAGGTGTCACAGGTGTCGGGACTCTGCATGATGCAGAAGATATAGGTGGAGCCGTCCTGATTGGCCCACGAAACATAGCTCTGGTCGCCGTGGTCGTTTTTGTAGGCCATCACATCGCACATACCACCCTGCATAGACTTGCGGTAGAAGCTGCCGCCGCTGGTCTTGTTGAGGGCGACGTTCTGGTTCAGCAGCACGAAACTCTTGGCGTGCTTTTCCTTGGCGGGCATGGTGAAGGTGGGGGCCGACGAGATGTCCACGAAGGCGTCAAAGCTCATCAGATACCGCAGGATAAGGTACATATCCACGGCAGTAGTCACATTGCCGCTGTCGAGGCCGCAGGCGTCCGTCCAGGTGCTTCCGGTGGTGCCGATGCGCTGGGAAAGGGTGTTCATCTGGCTCACCCAGCCTGCAAGGTCGCCGCCCGAAAGACTATAGGCGAGGCCCATCGCGGCCTCGTTGGCGTTGCGCAGAAGCATGGCGTAGACAGCTTCCCGGTAGGTGAAGGCCTCATTGGAGCGCATATCGGCATTATCACTGTTGTGGACGTAATCCGAGATGGCGAAGGGCATCTGGAAGGTGTTGTCGAGCTGGTCGGCGTAATTCGTCAGCAGCAGCGCGATGGTCATATATTTGGTCAGGCCCCCGGCAGACACCTGACGGGAGCTGTCCTTGTCGTAGACGATGATGTTGGTGTCGGTGTTGACGATGTAGGCGCTCTTGGCCTGCACCTCGTAGAAGAGGCTGGGGTCGAACATGGCCGAAGCCGGCGCGCACAGGCAGCTCAGCAGCAGGACAAGGCTCAGAAATAGGGTGACGATACGTTTCATGTGGACATTTTCCTCAAAAAGCGATAATATATTAGAGTATCGGACAAAATGTGCTGTCCGTTCTTACGGGACAAAAACAGGCTCAGCGAAGGGCCTTATACTCTATAATAACAGGTTTGGCGGGGCGTGACAAGGCTTTTGGGTCGATTTCACACTCCGCAAAAGGAGGCAGAGGATGGTATATCTTACGGGCGACACCCACGGCGAGCTGGATCGCTTCAAGGACGGGGAGCTGCGCCGGGCCGGCAAGGGCGATCTCGTCGTTGTGCTGGGCGATTTTGGCTTTGTGTGGGACGGCAGCAAGGCCGAGCAGAAGAATCTGGACTGGCTGCGCAAGCGGCCTTACACCATCCTTTTCCTCGATGGCAGCCACGAGAACTATGACCTGCTGGAACAGTACCCCACCGAAGAGCGGTTCGGCGGGCTGGTGCAGCCGCTGGGCGGCAATGTGTACCACGTCTGCCGGGGCAGCGTACTGGAACTGGAGGGGAAGAAGTACCTCTGCTTCGGCGGAGCGGAAAGCCCGGACAAGGAAGAGCGGGAAGTCCACGTCAACTGGTGGCCGCAGGAGATGCCCTCGGACGAGGAATACGCCCGCTGCGAGGCCGCGCTGGAAGCGAACGGCTGGCAAGTAGATTATGTGCTGACCCACGACGCGCCAAGCAAATTTCTGGATTTCAGCGTGCTGGCTGAGGGCGAGAATAACCGGCTGCACCTCTTCCTCGACAAGGTCGTCATGAAAACGACTTACGAGAAATGGTTCTTCGGCTGCCATCACAAGGATGTGCAGCTCTCTACCAAGAGCCGCTGCCTCTTCTGCGATGTGGTGAGCATCGGCGAGAAGAAGCTGTGGTGGAAGAGAAGATAACGAAAAAGGACTGCCGCGGGCAGTCCTTTTTCGTTACTCAATTCATGGTTCCGGCTTTGTCGAACATCTGCTCTACCTGACGGGCCAGCAGGGCGTGTTCGGGCCGCTCGAGAAGCGGGTCTTCGGCCAGAAGGGCCACAGCCTCGCTCTGGGCCGCGTGGAGGGTGCGGGTATCGTTCATCAAATCGGCGATCTGCAAGGTCGGCAGACCGTGCTGGCGGCTTCCGAAGAAGTCGCCGGGGCCGCGGGTCTCGAGGTCGTACTGCGCCACGGCGAAGCCGTCTGAGGTGGAGCAGAGGAACTTGAGCCGCTTCTGCACCGACTCGGAGGCATTGTCGCTGACGAGGAAGCACCAGCTCTCCGCCGCGCCGCGTCCCACACGCCCGCGCAGCTGGTGCAGTGCGCTCAGGCCGTACCGCTCGGCGTTTTCGATGACCATGACCGTCGCATTCGGCACGTCCACACCGACTTCGATGACGGTGGTGGACACGAGGGCGTCCAGACGTCCGGATTTGAAGTCGTCCATCACCTCGGCCTTTTCCTTCGGCTTGAGCTTGCCGTGCATCAGGCCCACCCGGCGGTCCGGCAGATAGGCTTTTGCGATGTCCTCATAGTAGCTCTTGACGGCGTTCAGGCCGCTGCCGCCCGCGTCCTCGATGGCAGGGCAGACGATATACACCTGTCGTCCGGAATCGATTTCTCTATCAAGGAAGCCGTAGAGGTCGGCCCGCTTTTTGCCGGTGATGCAGCGGGTCTTGACGGGTTTGCGGCCCGGCGGCAGCTCGTCGAGGATGGAGATGTCGAGGTCGCCGTACATCAGCAGCCCCAGCGTCCGGGGGATGGGGGTGGCACTCATGACCAGCAGGTGGGGATTCGCGGCCTTTTCGGCCAGCAGGCCCCGCTGGCGCACACCGAAGCGGTGCTGTTCGTCCACAACGGCCAGACCCAGCCGGGCGAACTCCACGCCCTCGCTGAGGATGGCGTGGGTGCCCACGATGAGGTCGGCCTCGTCGTCCCGGATGGCGGCGAGGGTGGTGCGGCGTGCGGCGGCTTTCATGCCGCCGGTGAGCAGGGCCACCCGCATCCCAAAGGGGGAGAGCAGGCGGTTCAGGTTCTCGGCGTGCTGGCTGGCCAGAATTTCGGTGGGAGCCAGCAGTGCGGCCTGATACCCGGCCCGGATGCAGGCCCAGATGGCCGCAGCGGCCACCAGCGTTTTGCCGCTGCCCACGTCGCCCTGCAAAAGGCGGTTCATGGACGTTTCGCCCGACATGTCGGTCAGGATCTCTTCCACGGCCCGCCGCTGTGCGCCGGTGGGGGAGAAGGACAGGGACTCCCAGAAAGGGGAGGCGTCGGCTTTCTTCATCGGCGCGCCGGTGGAGGCCGCGCCGTGGTTCTTCATCCGGCCGATGCCCAGTTGTAAGACCAGAAGCTCTTCGTAGATGAGCCGCCGCCGCGCCGCAAAGGCTTCCTCCTCCGTGGCGGGGCAGTGGATGGCCCGGACGGCGTCGGCCTTGGAGAGCAGGCGGTATTTTTTCAGCATCTCAGAGGGCAGCGGGTCGGGCAGAAGCTCCGCGTGGGTGAGGAGCTGGCGGACGCACTTGGCGATGGCGCTGCTGGTCAGCCCCTCGGTCTGGGGGTAGACGGCCTCGAAAGGCGACGACTTCACCTGCGCGTCGGTGCGCACCTGCGGGTTGACCATCTGACGGCGGAGCATCCCGCCCGTCACGATGCCCTGAAAATAGTATTCCTGCCCCAGCTCCAGCTTCTGGGCGGCGTATGGATTATTGAACCACGTTATCTCGAGGCTGGATACATCGTCTCCGGCGGTGATGCGTTCCATCCGCCGCCCGCCCGGCAGGACGCGCCCGCCGGGCTTTGCAAACACTTCGGCCTTCACGACGCACTCGGTGTCGGCGGGGGCCTCGGCGATGGAGTAGGGCTTTGAAAAATCCAGATACCGGCGGGGATAGTGGCAGAGCAGGTCGCTGAGGGTCAGGATGCCCAGCTTCTCGAACCGCTCGGCAGTCTTGGGGCCGACGCCCTTGAGATAGCGTACCGGGGTGTCCGGCGTGAGGGTGGTGTGAAGTTCGGCAGGCATGGCGCGGCCTCCTTTCAGGGAAAATGATAGTATGCCCATTGTATCACGGCAGAGGGCAAAAGAAAAGCGCCCTGCCGGAGCGGGGCGCGGAAAAGCATTCAGACTTTACTGTCTTTCTTGAACGAGCCTTTGAACCCTTCCCAGAGGGAAACGACCCGGGGCCGGGGCAGAAAGTAGTTGACCAGCAGCGCTGCGATGACGCCAATGGCGGTGTCGAAGATGCGGTTGAGAGCGTAGCTCATATAGGTCTCAATGGGAGTGCTGAACAAAACGATGCAGAGCACCACTAGACTCTTAGCCGTTTCTTTGCTGACTCTTTTAGCATAGCACAGAGCGAAGAGGGGAGACAAGCTTTTCCCAATAAGTAGATTATTTACGAGCAAAACAACAAAAAATCCCGGATGCCTCAGCACCCGGGAATCTTTTGGAGGTGACGACCAGATTTGAACTGGTGGATGAGGGTTTTGCAGACCCTTGCCTTACCACTTGGCCACGTCACCAAATTCGGAGCAACTGTTGCTGCTCCATTTGGAGCGGCCGACGAGGCTCGAACTCGCTACCTCCACCTTGGCAAGGTGGCGCTCTACCAGATGAGCTACGGCCGCATATTGGAAACCCTGTTGGGTCTCCTGACTGGTGCCTCCGATCGGAATCGAACCAATGACACGGGGATTTTCAGTCCCCTGCTCTACCGACTGAGCTACAGAGGCATAGAGCCATTTCTGCTTGCGCAGAAATGGCAGCGACCCGGATCGGGCTCGAACCGACGACCCCCAGCGTGACAGGCTGGTGCTCTAACCAACTGAGCTACCGGGCCATGATCGCTCAAGTGCATCGTTTCTGGCGGTTGACCGCCGGAACGTGTGTTATTATACCTGAGAAACGCGCTGTTGTCAAGCATGAATTTCAGAAAATGTCAAAAAAGTTTGGGAAAGTCCGACATTCAGGGAAAAATACAAAAACAAAACGCACAGAGTACTCTCTGTGCGCTTGTGGCAGGGGTAGTAAGTCTCGAACTCACGGCACGCGGTTTTGGAGACCGCTGCTCTACCAACTGAGCTATACCCCTATCTATCTGTCGCATTCGCTGAATGCTTGATTATTATATAAGATTCTGTGCGGAATGTCAAGCATGAATTTCGCCTTTTTTGCAAAAAGCGGGAGACAGGGAAAGCTTTTTCGCAAAACGACGCCGAAAACAGGTGGAACTTCGGCTTTCCACCTTGAAGGAAAGCGGGAAATAGTGTATTATAAGGGGTATCAAAAGTGTAATTCCGGGCTTGCTATGCCCTGACAGGGGGAACGCCACTATGGCAGATAAAAACTTTTTGACCGAGATCATTGACGCCGACCTCGCCGAAGGACAAATCCGCGAGATCCATACCCGCTTCCCGCCGGAGCCCAATGGCTACCTGCACATCGGCAGCGCCAAGGCGATCTATATCAACTGGTCCATCGCAAACCAGTACGGCGGCAAGTTCAACCTCCGCCTCGACGACACCAACCCCGCCCGCGAAGGGGAGGAGTATGTCAACAGCATCATCGAGGACCTGCACTGGCTGGGTGCCGACCCCAACGGCGGCATCTTCTACGGCAGCGACTACTTCGACAAGTGCTATGAGTACGCCGAAAAGCTTATCCTCGAGGGCAAGGCATATGTCGATGACCTGACCCGCGACGAGATGCGCGAGTACCGCGGCAGCGACGCAGGCAAGCCCTCCCGTCCCTCTCCGTGGCGCGACCGCACCCCGGAAGAAAACCTCGACCTCTTCCGCCGGATGCGTGCAGGCGAGTTCAAGGAGGGCGAAAAGACCCTCCGCGCTAAAATCGACCTCGCCAGCCCCAACATGAATATGCGTGACCCGGCCATCTACCGTATCAAGTACGCCGAGCATCACCGTCAGGGCAATAAGTGGTGCATCTACCCGATGTACGACTTTGCCCACCCCATCCAGGACGCCATCGAGGGCATCACCCACAGCATGTGCAGCCTCGAGTTCGAGAACCACCGCCCGCTGTACAACTGGGTCATCGAGAACATTTTTGGCACCGAGTTCCCCAAGCAGCGCGAGTTCGCCCGCCTGAACATGACCAACACCGTCATGAGCAAGCGCTATCTGCGTGAGCTGGTGGAGATGGGCATCGTGGACGGCTGGGATGACCCCCGTATGCCCACCCTGTGCGGCCTGCGCCGCCGCGGCTATACCGCTTCTTCCATCTTCACTTTCGTGCGCGAGGCCGGCATCTCCAAGTCCGACAACCTCATTGATATGCGCCAGCTGGAAGCCTGCATCCGCAGCGAGCTGGATTTGACCGCGCAGCGCCGCATCGCCGTGCTGGACCCCGTCAAGCTGGTGGTGGACAACTACCCCGCCGACAAGACCGAGTATTTCGACATCGCCAACAACCCCAACCGTGAAGCCAACGACACCACTACCCGCAAGGTCGCCTTCACCAGGGAGCTGTGGATCGAGAACGAGGACTTCGCCGAGGTGCCGCCTCCGAAGTTCAAGCGCCTGACCGTCGGCGGCGAAGTCCGTCTGATGGGCGGCTATATCGTCAAGTGTGAGAGCGTCGAGAAGAACCCCGACGGCAGCATCGCTGTCATCCACTGCACTGCCGACCTCGAGACCGGCAACGGCAACCCTGCCGATGGCCGCAAGGTCAAGGGTACCATCCACTGGGTGAGCGCCGCCCACGCCGTGGATGCCGAGGTACGCCTGTACGACAAGCTCTTCACCGAGGCGAACATGAATGCCATCCCCGAGGGCAGCGACTACAAGGATTATCTGAATCCCGACAGCGTTGTCGTCCGCAAGGGCTGCAAGCTGGAAGAGGCTCTGGCCGACGCAAAGCCCGGCGATAAGTTCCAGTTCGTGCGCACCGGTTTCTTCACTCCCGACTCGAAGAACCCCGGCGTGTACAATCGTGTCGTGACCCTGCGCGACAGCTTCAAGCCCGCAAAGTAACGAGCGGACCCCAAACATCGCAAAAGGAGCACTTCACAGACCATGAAAAAACACATGACCCGCAACATTATCCTCATGCTGGTGCTGGACGTCGTCCTCGGCATCGTGCTGGCCCTTTATATCTCGAGCACCGGCACCGTGCCTGCTGCCGATAATGCTGACACCTACACCGACGGCACCTACACCGCCAGTGCGCAGGGCTGTCTGAGCGAGGTGGGCGTTACCGTGACCATCACCGGCGGCAAGGTGACGAATGTTGTGATAGACGCTTCCGGCGAGACGCCGGAGCTGGGCGGCAAGGCGGCAGAGACGCTGTCGGCCTCCCTGCTGGCGGCTGGCTCGACCGTCGGAGTGGATGCTGTCTCCGGCAGCACCATGACCAGCGACGCGGTATTTGCGGCAATGAACGATTGCCTTGCACAGGCCGCACAGTGATGAAGTTTTGAACGGAGCTGCTGCACGGCGTGTCTGTGCGGCAGCTTTTTTGTGAGCGAGGTTCTTATGATACTGGATATTCTGCCGCTGGAGGGCGGCACGGCCCGCCTTGTGCGGGTGTACGGCGGTGAGCCCTGCGTAAAGCTGCCCGGGGCTGTTCCTGCGCCGGAAGGGGAGGGCCAGTGGCTCATCACCGAACTGGGAGATTACTGTTTTTCCGAAAAGCCCCGGGGTCTGCCTGGGCCGGAAAAGATCTGCCGCTATGAGCGGGCCGAGGACGGCAAGCTCTGTCTGACCCGTGCTTTTGGCCGGGATGTGAGCGGCAAAGAGCGGTACAGCTTTGACTTCGACGCCCCCGCCGCCCCGGCGCAGGACGACGAGCTCCACCCCATCTGCGGGAACTTCCTCGAAGAAGTCACCCTGCCGGATAGTCTGCGGGTCATCGGAAGCTGCACATTCTACAACTGCCGCAGGCTGCGCCGCCTGACTGCCGGGACAGGAGAGCTGACCATGGGCAGCGATGTCTTCCTCAACTGCTTTGCGCTGGAAGACCTCATCATCCGCGCTACGCCCGAGCAGGCCACCGGCCTGTTCGCCCTCGTGGGCAGCATCACCGAGGCCGTGCGGGCGCTGTTCTGGCCGGTGGGGGAGGCCGCACCCCGGGCGGGGCTGTGGTATCCCGCCTACTGGGAGGACATCGAGGAGACGCCCGCCCACATCCTGCTCCACACCTTTTCGGGGCAGGGCTACCACTACCGGCAGTGCTTTCTCGAAAATAAGATTCTCCCGGCGGAGTACGACGCCATTTTCCCGCAGGGCCACGACGCCGACGACGCTTCCGTGATGGCGATGCTCTGCTTCGACCGCCTGCGCTGGCCGTGGCAGCTGAGCGATGCCGCCCGGGATGCGTACCGGGACTTCCTCAAGACCAACACCGGGCGGGTGCTGACCCGTCTGCTCAAGGCGCAGGACACCGAGGGCATCAAAGTCCTGCTGGCGCTGGATGTGATGGATACTGATGCCTTTGCCGAGGGTGCTGCCCTCGCGGCCAAGGCCGACAATGCTGAAGCTGCCGCCCTGCTGGCCGACGCAGAGCACAAAAAGCGTGCCGCTGCGCCCCAAAAGAAGAGGTATGATTTTGATTTCTGAGAAGGAAAAGTTTTTTGACCCCCGCAAGCCCTTCCAGTCGGCCCGGCCCGAGACTCACGAAGAGTGGCAGGCCCGGATGGGCGGCGAGGTGCTGGCCGTGGTGCGCAGCGGGCTGTATCTGGACTTCCGCTTTTTAGACCAGGCCCTCTCGGCCCTGACGCCCACCGCCGACGAGCGGTGCGGTGTGCTGGCGACGGATGGAACCATCCTCTGCTACCAGCCAAGCGCCCTGCTGCAGCTCTACCAGAAGAACCCCAAATATCTTAACCGGCTCTATCTCCACACGGTGTTCCACTGCATCTTCCGCCACCTCTGGCTGCGCGGCAAGCGGGACAAACGCCTGTGGGACCTTGCATGTGACATTGCGGTGGAGAACGTCATCGACGGTCTTGGCCGCAAGAGCGTCCAGCGCCCCCTGACGTGGGTGCGCCAACACGCCTATGAGGAGATCATCGTGCAGGAAAAAGTGGCTGCTGCAGCCCCCATCTATCGCTGGCTGGTGCGGCAGACGCCCGGCGTTCTCCGCCAGCTGGAAAAAGAATTCTACACCGACGACCACCGCCTCTGGCCCAAAGATGCCCCCGAACAGCCCCAGCAGATGCCTGCGCCGCTGCCCCAGAAGACGTGGCAAAAAATCGGCGAGCGGATGCAGACAGAGCTGGAGCTCCGGGACAAAGAGGCCGGTGAGGGCGCGGACGCTATGCGGGAGCAGATCAAAGCCGCAAACCGCAGCCGCCGCAGCTACGGCGACTTCCTGCGCCGGTTCTGCGTCACCCGGGAGGAAGTTCACCTCGACCCGGACGAGTTCGATTTGAACTTTTACACCTATGGCCTGTCGGTCTACGGCAACCTGCCCCTCATCGAGCCGCTGGAGACCCGGGAGAGCAAGAAGATCGAAGAGCTGGCCCTCGTCATCGACACCAGCTACTCCACCTCGGGTGAGCTGGTGCGGGCCTTTCTGGCCGAGACGTACACTCTGCTGAAGGGCAGGGAGAATTTCTTCCATCGGATGAATCTCCATCTCATCCAGGCCGACAACGCGGTGCGGCAGGATATTCCCGTCAAAAACGAAGACGACCTCATCCGTGCCATGAACCATTTCGAGCTGCGGGGCGGCGGCGGCACCGATTTCCGGCCCGCCTTCGAGTACGTCAGCCAGCTCTGCGCCGAGAAGAAGTTCTCGAACCTCCGGGGTCTGCTCTATTTTACCGACGGTATGGGTACTTACCCGGCCCGACGCCCGGCTTACGACACGGCATTTCTATTTCTGGGCGACCGCTTCGACGACGCCAATGTGCCGCCCTGGGCGATGAAAGTGGTGCTGGACGAAGAAGAATTTACCGGTGAGGCAGCCCGCAGCGCCTCGGCCCTGTCCGAAGCGCTGGCGGAGGAAGACGACCTCTACCGTGACCTCAACAATTCGTGATAACGAGGGAAAGAATATGAACATCAAACGAGCCAAAGAAGAAATCGAGCATACCGTCAAAGCGTACCTCGCCAAAGATGCTCTGGGCGAATACGCCATCCCGGCCATCCGCCAGCGCCCTATCCTGCTGATGGGGCCTCCGGGCATCGGCAAGACCCAGGTCATGGAGCAGGCGGCGCGGGAGTGCGGCGTGGCGCTGGTGGCCTATACCATCACCCATCACACCCGCCAGAGCGCCGTGGGCCTGCCCTTCATCCGTCAGCGCAACTACGGCGGCCGGGACGTCTCTGTGACGGAGTACACCATGAGCGAGATCATCGCCAGTGTCTACGCCAAGATGGAGGCCACCGGCCTGAAAGAGGGCATCCTCTTCATCGACGAGATCAACTGTGTCTCCGAGACGCTGGCCCCCACCATGCTGCAGTTTTTGCAGTGCAAGACCTTCGGCAATCAGGCCGTGCCTGCGGGCTGGGTCATCGTGGCGGCAGGCAACCCGCCGGAGTACAATAAATCCGTCCGCGATTTCGATATTGTCACCCTCGACCGCGTCCGCCGGATGGACATTGAGCCGGATCTGCCGGTCTGGAAGGACTACGCCCGTGCAGCCCACATCCACAGCGCTATCCTGAGCTACCTCGAACTGCACCCCCAGAACTTCTACCAGATAAACGCCGACGTGGACGGCACCCAGTTCGTCACCGCCCGCGGTTGGGAAGACCTCTCCAACCTGCTCAATACCTATGAGTCGCTGGGCCTGCAGGCCGATGAAGAGCTCATCCGCCAGTATATCCAGCACCAGAAGATCGCCGAGGACTTCTCGGCCTACCTCGACCTCTACTACAAGTACCGTGACGACTACGGCGTGGAGGACATTCTGGCCGGTCAGGCCAAGCCTGCCGCTTTTGCGCGCCTGCTGCAGGCCCCCTTCGACGAGAAGCTGAGCCTCGTGAGCCTGATCCTGTCCGGCCTCGAAACGCGCTTCTCTGCCTCCCGGCGGGCAGACGCTGCGGCCGACAGCTGCTATGCCTTCCTGCGGGAGACGAAGAAAGCCTTTGCCGAGATGCCCGCAGAGCTGGCGCAGGAGCCGAACTGCTGGGCGCAGCTCTTTGACCAGATGACCGCCGACTACGAGGCCGAGACCCAGAAAAAGCGCACCGCTGGTCTGCTGGATAAGCCCACGCTGGAAGCCCGCTTGCAGACCGCCAAGACCCTGCGCGGCTGGGAGAAAGAGCTTCTGCGCGCCGCTGCACCGGACGCGGATGCCGCTTTCAAGGTGCTGCGCACCCAGTTCGGCACCCTGTCGGATGCCCGGGACACCGCCCAGCAGACGGCCAGCGCCGCGCTGGAAGCGGCCTTCGACTTTATGGAGCAGGCATTCGCCGAGAGTCAGGAGATGGTGGTCTTCGTCACCGAACTGACCCTCTCGCCCGCCGCCCATGCGTTCATTGCCGAAAACGGCTGTGAGCGGTATTTCCAGTACAACAAAGACCTCCTGCTCGACCACCGCAAGGCGGCCCTGAATCAGGAGCTGGAAGCCGAACAGCGTCGGCACGGGATGCTGTAAAAGATATAAACGCAAACGAGAGGCCGCACAGTTGTGCGGCCCCTCGTTTTGTATGCAAAAAAGAAAAAGCATCTTGATAAAATCAAGATGCTTGGTGGTTGCGGGGGCCGGATTTGAACCAACGACCTTCGGGTTATGAGCCCGACGAGCTACCAGACTGCTCCACCCCGCGACATTTACTTTTTGTTGTCAGCCTCTCGCTGACTGCTCAAGTATAATACCACAAGGCGGGGGACTTGTCAAGCGTTTTTTCAAAAAGAATATGACTTTTTCGAAAAGGCCGCTGCCGGAAACAAAAAGCGCCCCATTCCGGGGCGCTTCGACAGAGCGAATATCACTTGCGGGTGCGGCGGCGCACGAAGCGGACGACGAGGGCGGCTGCGGCCAGAACGACCAGCACGGGCCAGATGCCCACGACCCAGACTGTTAGCTGCTGGATGCCGGAGACGAAGCCCGTCCAGCCATTGCGGAGGGCGCTGGACAGCTGGGAAAGATAGGATTCCTCGGTGGGGGTGTATTCCTTCACCTCGTCCAGCGAGAGGTAGACCGTGGAGCAGGACACCTGCTGGCTGTACCAGTCCAGCTGCGACTGCCAGCTCTCGATCTGGTACTGGACGTCGCTGAGGGAAGATTCGATCTCCAGTAGATCGGAGAGGTTTTCGGCGCTGGCCTGAAGCTCCTGCAAACGTGTGCGCTGAGCCGTCAGGTTGGAGAGCCGGGCCTCGATGTCCATATACTGGGTGGTGACGTCCTGCACCTGCTCGCTCTTGTCCACGAGGTTGCCCGCTTGCGCGGCGGCTTCGAGGAAGCTCGCGTAGTTGTCCTGCGGGACGCGGATGGTGAGGGAGAGGGTGCGGCTCGAGCCGGTGTAAGAGGATTCATTGCTGGATTCCAGATAGCCTCCGGCGGCGCTCACGGCGTCGGTGAGCGCGGTGCGGGCGGCATCAAAGTCCTTGCTCTCGATGGTGAGGTTGGCCGTGTAGATGAGCTTTGTGCTCGTCTGCGCTGCCTCGGCGCTGAGGGTGCCGGTGCCGCCTGCATCGCGGGCGCTCATGGTATCGGCGCTTCCACCGGCCTGGACGGCCATCTTGGGTGCGGCAAGGGCGCTGTTCACGTCGTCCATCGAGTAGGCAGCGTAGGAGGCCGTCTCAGCGGCAGAGCTGAGGGCCGCGCCGCCCGCAGGCAGCAGGCTGATGGGGGAGTGGACTGCCGCATACAGACCAACGCCGCAGAGCAGGCCGCAGGCGGCGATGCTCAGAGCCTTGCGGGGAAAGTGGATGGCTTTTTTGGGCTTTTTGGCGGGTTTCGGAGCCTCTTCTGCCGGCTGCATGGCGAGGAGCTTTGCTTTCAAATCGTCCGAAGCGTGAAGGTCGTCTACCTCCATCTTGTACTCATACCACCTCATCTTCGATTTCCTCCTTCAGCATCGTATGTAACTGTGCGCGGGCGCGGCGAAGCCAGCTGAGCACCGTGTTGGTGGGTGCGCCCAGCATCCGGCCCACCTCGGCGGCGGTGTACCCCTCGTAGTAGTGGAGGTAGACCGCATTGCGGTAGTTCTCGGGCAGGGCGCGCACGGCGTCCAGCACACTGCCGTCTTCCATCTGGTCCGGAGCGGGAAGATTCTCGTCCAGCTCGGTGTCCTTCTGGCGGGCGGCGCGGGTCAGGTCGTGGCAGCGGTTGATGGTCACACGCAGCAGCCAGGCTTTCAGGTGTTCCTCGCTCTCGAAGCGGCCATTGTAGCACAGCAGCTTTTCGAAAACATCCTGCACCACATCTTCCGCATCGGCGGTGCAGCTGCAGTTGTGCATGGCGGCTCGGAACGCCGTGTCACTGTATCGCTGCACGGCCAGCGCAAAAATCTCGTTTTTGGTCAGCTGTCCCATAGTTCTATGCTCCTTTGATGTCCTGTGTACAGCAGGACTCGGTGGAAAAATTATCTCTTATTGGGGACATTCACCCTGTATACGGATGAGCGACCCCGATTATTGCAGTTTATGGTGCAGAGCGGAAAAATCTTCCGCCCGGCATCGCACAAGGTATCCAAAGTATAACATGAATACGCCCAAAACAAAAGGGCCATTTGCCGCCATGTTTTGGCAAATGACCCTGAGAGCTTCTGTTCAGTTATCGGTAGAGCCGCTGGAAGAGGGCTACCCGCTCGGAGAGATACGTCTCGGCCCGGGGGTGGTGGAGCCAGCGTTTGCCCGCCTTGTCGCAGGCGAGACGGTGGCCCAGCGCGGCGGGGCAGGCGTCTATCTCTTCCACGTCCCGCATGGTGAGGGTGAGGCTCAGCGCCGCCGGAGCGTCCGGCAGGGGCGGGAGCGGGTCTTCCCAGACGAAGGGCGGCAGCAGCTGGACGGCGTATACCGTCCGGGTGCATTCTTCGGTGAGCAGCAGCGCGGCGGGCGCACCATCCGGCATGACATGCAGAGAGGAATAGAGCAGCTGCAGCTGCGCCGGAGCCAGCAGACGGGCAGAACCTGCCTCTTCGTCGGGGGAGAGGGTGAGAAAATCCGCCGCCTCGTCGGCGTAGATGCGCCGGGCCGGAGCGCGGAACTGCGCATACAGCGAGGGCAGGGCAAACACGCCCTCCCGGTCTAAGGCCCGCTGCAACAGGCAGTAAAACTCCGTCAGCGGGTGGGCCGGGTCGGGCTGCGGCATCCCGAAATCGGGGCGCGAAACGTGTCCTCCGCCCATCAGCCGTTATAGCCCAGCGTGGCCGCCATGACAGCCTTGATGGTGTGCATCCGGTTCTCGGCCTCGTCGAAAACGATGCTCTGGGGGCCTTCGAAGACTTCGTCGGTGACTTCCATCGCGTCGCGGCCAAAGCGCTCGCCCATCTCCCTGCCCACGGTGGTTTTGTGGTCGTGGTAGGCGGGCAGACAGTGCATGAACACGGCCTTGGGGCCGGCGATATTCATCAGGTTCTGGTTGATCTGATATGCGGCCAGGTCGTTGATGCGCTCGGCCCAGACCTCGACCGGCTCGCCCATGGACACCCAGACGTCGGTGTAGAGGACGTCTGCGCCCTTTGCGGCCTTGGCAGGGTCTTCCTCGAAGGAGATGGCCGCACCCGTCTCGGCGGCGATGGCCCTGCACTGCTCCACCAGCGCGGCGTCCGGCTGGTACTTTTTGGGGGCGCAGGCGGTGAAGTTGAGGCCCATCTTGGCGCAGCCCACCATCAGGCTGTTGCCCATGTTGTAGCGGGCGTCGCCGAAGTAAACGAAGTTGATGCCCTTGAGGCGGCCGAAGTGCTCCCGGATGGTGAGGAAGTCGGCGAGGATCTGGGTGGGGTGGAACTCGTTGGTCAGGCCGTTCCACACCGGCACACCGGCGTAGTGGGCCAGATCTTCCACGATGCTCTGGCCGTAGCCGCGGTACTCGATGCCATCGAACATCCGGCCCAGCACCCGGGCGGTGTCGGCGATGGACTCCTTTTTGCCGATCTGGCTGCCCGACGGGTCGAGGTAGGTGACTTCCATGCCCAGGTCGTGGGCAGCGACCTCAAAGCTGCAGCGGGTGCGGGTGGAGGTCTTCTCGAAGATAAGGGCAATGTTCTTGCCGCGCAGAGCATCGTGGCGGATACCGGCCTTTTTCTTTGCCTTCAGGTCGGCGGCGAGGTCAAGCAGACCTTCGATCTCTTCGGGAGTATAATCGAGAAGCTTCAAAAAGCTGCGGTTCGTAAGATTCATTGTATATATTCCTCTCTATGCGCCAAGATTTGAATATTTATACTTTCGCAGACCCTATTATAATACAGAGCAAAGGTGGGGTCAAGAGGAAGCGGTTGACGCACCTGTCAAAATTGAGATCCAATGCAAAAGTCAAGGTGCTATGAAAAAATTTAACATCTTACAACTCCAGCTCCATTTTCCGCCCGCTGGGCTGATAGGGGGTGAGCCGGACGCCGGCCTTTTTGAACATGAACCGGGCGGCCACGCTGGAATCGGTGTCGTGGTACTTGTCGCTGTAGTAGACGACCTCGGCGATGCCGGACTGGATGATGGCTTTGGTACACTCGTTGCAGGGGAAGAGGGTGACATACACCCGCGCGCCCTTGAGGTTGTTGTGGGCGCTGTTGAGGATGGCGTTCAGCTCGGCGTGGCAGACGTACATATATTTCGTATTCAGCGGCTCACCCTCCCGCTCCCACGGCATGGCGTCGTCGTCGCAGCCGATGGGCATGCCGTTGTAGCCCAGAGAGAGGATCTTGTTTTCCGGGCTGACGATGCAGGCGCCCACCTGACTGCTGGGGTCCTTGGAGCGCATGGCCGTGAGCAGGGCAATGCCCATGAAGTATTCGTCCCAGTTGATGTAATCCGTGCGTTTCATCGTGTGGTGCTCCTTGTTCTGCATAAAAATTGGGTTCGGTGGCCCTATTATAGCGTGCTACGGCAGCTTTTACAATAAAATATTTGCCCTCAAGGCAAAATGCACAAAACAAAGCCGGGAAGTTTGGCAGGGTAAAAGCCGGAAATTTCAAATGAAATATTCAAAAATCACTTGAAGTGTGGTATTATCTTTGTAAAATATGCCACAAAAACAGAGAGAATGCTCTGTGCGGCGGAAATGAGGGAAAAACCGATATGAAATACGCAAGCAACAACATCCGTAATATCTTGATCGCAGGCCATGCCGGCAGCGGCAAAACGACGCTGACCGAGGCATTGGTCTATTTTTCGGGCGCTGCCGAGCGTATGGGCCGGGTCGAGGACGGCACCACGATTTCGGACTTTGACCCCGAGGAAGCAAAGCGGAAGGCCAGCCTGTCGGCATCGGTCGTGCCGGTGGAGTATGAGGGCATCAAGTACAACCTTATCGACGCTCCGGGCCTGTTCGACTTTGAGGCAGGCGAGTACGAGGGCATCCGTGCAGCCGAGAGTGTGCTGGTGTGCGTGTCGGGCCGCAGCGGCGTGACCGTCGGTGCGGAAAAAGCGTTCCAGCTGGCCCGCAAGAACGGCAAGGCAACGATGGTCTTCGTCTCGAAGTGCGATTTGGAGAACGCGAACTACTTCAAAATTCTCGAGGACATGAAGATAAAGTTCGGCTCCACCGTCTGCCCCTGCGTCGTCCCGGCGAAGCTCGACGACGGCACCCCCGTGTACATCAATCTGTTCAGCCAGAAGGCCTTCAAGTATGAGGGCGGCAAGCAGGTGCAGGTGGATCTGCCTAACATCGGCCACCGCTTCCAGGGCCTTATCGAGGCTATGAGCGAGGCTATCGCCGAGACCGACGACGAGCTGATGGAGAAGTTCTTCGGCGGCGAGGCATTCACCACCGAAGAGATCGTCGAGGGTATGCGCAAGGGCGTCAAGGATGGCCTCATCACCCCTGTGTTCTGCGGCAGCGCTGTCAACCAGCAGGCTCTGGATATGCTGCTGTACAATATGCATAAGCTGCTGCCCAGCCCGGAGCACAACAGCGTTCTGGCTGAGGATGCCAACGGCGAACCCGTCGAGCTGACCTGTGCAGAGAGCGAGCCTACCGCTGCCTATGTCTTCAAGACTGTGGCCGACCCCTTCGTGGGCAAGCTGAGCTATCTGCGCGTCGTCAGCGGCAAGATCACCGCAGGCGCTTCTCTCGTCAACGCCCGCACCGGTGAGACCGAGAAGATGGGCAAGCCCCTCACTGTTATGGGCAAGAAGCAGACTGAGGCCGAGAGCATCGGTGCCGGTGACATCGGCGCTGTGGCAAAGCTGGTCAGCGCAAAGACCGGCGACACCCTCTGCGACGCTTCCCGCGTGGTCAAGCTGCCCGCACCCGTCTTCCCGAAGCCCAGCCTGTTCATGGCTGTCACCGTCGCCAAGAAGGGCGACGAGGGCAAGATCAGCAGCGCTTTGGCCCGTCTGATGGAAGAAGACCCCACCCTGAGCTACCTCAACAACGCCGAGACCCATCAGCAGATCATTGGCGGCCTGGGCGAGCAGCACCTCGATGTGGTCAAGGCCAAGCTGAAGAATAAGTTCGGCGTGGAAATTGGCCTCGAGGCTCCGCGTATCGCTTACCGCGAGTCCATCCGCAAGGCCTGCCAGAAGCAGGGCCGTCATAAGAAGCAGACCGGCGGCCACGGCCAGTTCGGCGATGTCGTCATCAACTTCGAGCCCTGCGACAGCGAGCAGGTCGTCTTCGAAGAGAAGGTGTTCGGCGGCAGCGTGCCGAAGAACTTCTTCCCGGCTGTTGAAAAGGGCGTTCGCCTTGCCGCTGAGAAGGGCGTGCTGGCCGGTTATCCCGTGGTCGGCCTGAAAGCCACCCTGCTGGACGGCAGCTACCACCCCGTGGACAGCTCCGAAATGGCCTTTATCATGGCTGCAAAGCTGGCTTATAAGGCCGCAATGCCCGAGGCCGGCCCTGTCATCCTCGAGCCGATCCACACCCTGAAAGCTCATGTTCCCAACGACAATACCGGCGACATCATGGGCGACGTCACCAAGCGCCGCGGCCGCGTGTTGGGCATGGAGCCCGACGAGGACGGTCTGCAGACCATCATCGCCGAAGTGCCTCTGGCTGAGCTGGCCAACTTCACCACCTTCATCCGTCAGACCACCCAGGGCCGCGGCTGGTTCACTACCGAGTTCGCCCGCTACGAGATCCTGCCTGAGATGCTGGTTCCCGCTGTGGTCGAGCAGGCCAGGAAGCTGGGCAATCTGGACGAGTCCGCAGACGACTAAATAAGACATTTTCCAAGCCCTGTCGGCACTTCCCTCTGTCGGCGGGGCTTTTTTGCGGCCTTTTTGGCCCGCAGGGCGGCAGTTTTTATTGACAAGGCCGCAGCTTGCTATTATAATGAATAAGTCAAAATGGCATTCGTGTGCGGTTTTATGTTTTATGACACTCTGCCGTACCCCAAAAAATAGATAAGGAGATTTCCAAATGGCACAAGAGATCAAGATGTCCGCTGCTGGCCTGAAGGCAATGCAGGAGGAACTGGAATACCTGAAGACTGTCCGCCGCAAGGAGCTGGCAGAAGAGATCAAGGAAGCCCGCAGCCACGGCGACCTGTCCGAGAACAGCGAGTACGATGAGGCCAAGAACACCCAGGGTCTGGTCGAGAACCGCATCACCGAGCTGGAGCAGATGGTCAAGAACGCTGTCGTCATCGACGAGAGCGAGCTGAGCGTTGAGAACGTCTCTGTCGGTACCCACGTCACCATCCAGATGGAGGGCGAGGACGAGACCGAGGAGTACGACATCGTGGGCCGCACCGAGGCTGACCCCCTGAACGGCAAGATCAGCGACGAGAGCCCCGTGGGGCACGCCCTGCTGGAGAAGGCTGTCGGCGACACCGCTGAAGTCCTGCTGCCCACCGGCCATACCGTCAACTACAAGGTGCTGGGCATCACCCACGCTGCAAACTGAGCCAAGCGGGAGGAAATCATGGAAGAACAGAAGAAGAACCCCGCACAGGGCCTGTCTGAGAGCGAGCAGGTGCAGGTGCGCCGCCAGAAGCTGGCAGACCTGCAGGCTGCAGGCCACGACCCCTTTACCCTGACCAAGTTCCCTCAGGATGCTTACTCTGCTGACCTGAAGGAAGAGTTCAAGGAGCTGCCCAACGAGACCGACAGCGGTAAGAAGGTCGCACTGGCTGGCCGTCTGATGTCCAAGCGCGTCATGGGCAAGGCAAGCTTTGCCCATCTGCGCGACGATAAGGGCGACATCCAGCTCTACGTCCGCCGTGACGAGCTGGGCGACGACGCTTACGCTGCTTTCAAGAAGCTGGACGTGGGCGACATCATCGGCGTCAAGGGCGAGGTGTTCCGCACCAAGACCGGCGAGCTGAGCGCCCGCGCTGAGGAGATCACCCTGCTGGCCAAGAGCCTGCGCCCCCTGCCCGAGAAGTTCCACGGCCTGACCGATACCGAGATGCGCTATCGTCAGCGCTATGTTGACCTCATCGCAAACCCCGAGGTCAAGGAGACCTTTGTCAAGCGCAGCCAGATCCTGAAGGAGATCCGTGCTTATCTGGACGAGAAGGGCTTCCTGGAGGTCGATACCCCCATCCTGACCCCGTTCGAGATCGGTGCGTCCGCACGTCCCTTCTACACCCATCACAACAGCCTGAACATGGACATGGTGCTCCGCATCGAGACCGAGTTGTACCTGAAGCGCCTCATCGTGGGCGGCATGGACCGTGTGTACGAGGTGGGCCGCATCTTCCGCAACGAGGGCATGGACCCCAAGCACAACCCCGAGTTCACCAGCATCGAGCTGTATCAGGCATTCACCGATTTCCACGGCATGATGGACCTGGTGGAGGAGCTGTATAAGCGCCTCGCTCAGAAGATCTGCGGCAGCCTGGTCATCCCCTATCAGGGCAAGCAGATCGACATGGGCCACTGGGAGCGTCTGACCATGATCGAGGCCGTCAAGAAGTATTCCGGCGTTGACTTCAACGACTGGAAGACCGATGAGGACGCCATCGCCGCTGCCAAGGAGCACCATGTGGAGCTGCCCGAGGTTCCCACCAAGGGCGCCATCCTGGCCGAGTTCTTCGACGCTTTCGTCGAGGACAAGCTCATCCAGCCCACCTTCATCTATGATTACCCCGTCGAGATCAGCCCGCTGGCCAAGCGCAAGCCGGATGATCCCGCTTTCACCGAGCGTTTTGAGTACTTCATCGACTGCACCGAGTACGGCAACGCTTTCAGCGAGCTGAACGACCCCATCGACCAGAAGGGCCGCTTCGAGCGTCAGGTCGCCGAGCGCAAGGCCATCGAGCCCGACTGCAAGGCACAGGTCGATTACGACTACGTCAACGCTCTGGAGTACGGTCTGCCTCCCACGGGCGGCCTCGGCTTCGGTGTTGACCGTCTGGTCATGCTGCTGACGGACAGCGCTTCTATCCGTGACGTGCTGCTGTTCCCCACGATGAAGCCCATTGAGCAGTAAAATGCGAAATTAAGGCGCAGATACGATGAAATTCTGAACGAATTTCAAGCGGTATCTGCGGTACTACACTACAACTACACCAATTTTGGGACGTTTTTCCGAAAAGGAGCCTTACAAAGCGGTGTGGTGTAACAAGTGAATAGGTGGATTGGTGTAGTAGGTACACCGAACCCCAAACGCAAAAATGCGGCAGCTATGTTGTGAAAATACAACGTAGCTGCCGCTTTTTGTTTCGTATAGAGATTTTATGCTGACAGGCAACTTCTCCTGTGGTTAAATCAATTTGTCGTTGGCAAGTGTCAAACACTCCTGATTTGGCATACGCCAAAATTTACGCCAATTTAGCGCAGTTCCTCAAGCAATGCCGTGCAGCCTTCCAGTATATCCTGCCATGTGGTTTCAAAATCTCCCGTGAACCATGGGTCTGCCACTTCACGGGGATGATCCGTATGCGCCATCAGCAGCGAGACTTTATGCTGTGGGTCTCCGCCGACAAGCCGCAGGATGTCGCACAGATTGCTTTCATCCATGCCAATCAGATGATCATACCGTGCATAATCCAGCCGGGTCATCTGCCGGGCGGTCTTGCCGTTGCAGTCGATGCCATGTTCTGTCAGCTTCTGCCGTGCAGGAGGATAGACCGGATTTCCGATTTCCCATGCACTGGTGGCGGCTGATGCGATTTCAAATTGCTCGGATAGTCCTGCCTTGGACGTAAGGTCTTTCATAACATACTCCGCCATCGGGCTTCGGCAGATATTTCCGAGACAAATAAATAAGATCCTGGTCATGCCGGGTCGTTCTCCTTTTGGCTTACAAAAGCATAGCCGCCGTGGGTAGTGCGGATAAAGCTACCGCAGCCGGCCAGCTTCTTTCGCAGATTGGAAACGGTATTTGCCACGACCTTTAAGGTGTCGTCACAGTTTTGTCCCCACACAGCACGGAAAAGCTCTTCTTTTGAGAAGATTTGTCCTTCGTGGGAGGCAAGCATCAGCAGCAAATCGAACTCCAGTCGTGTAAGGGAGACTTTTCTGCCGTTGCACGACACTTCGTGGGTCATTCCGTCCAGTGTAAGCCCCGGAAGAACCAACTTCTCCCATGAATCAATGGATATTTGCTCTGCCTCGATGTGCTCTCGTTCCAGAAGCATCCGGATCTTCTGCTCCAATTCCGGGTCAGGCTGTCGGGTTTTTATAACAATCATGGCAAACTCCTGCGTGTATTTTACTCTGCGGCGGTATCCATTTCCCGGAGCAGGTTTACCATCTCGATGGCACTGACCGCGCAGTCATAGCCTTTATTACCTGCTTTGGTGCCTGCCCGCTCGATGGCCTGCTCGATGTTTTCGGTGGTCAGAACACCAAAGAGGACGGGAACCCCGCTTTCCAGCGAGACCGTGGCAATGCCTTTGGAAACCTCATTGCACACATAGTCGTAATGGCTGGTAGAACCGCGAATCACTGCACCAAGGCAGATCACAGCATCGTACTTTCCGCTTTTTGCCATTTTAGAGGCAACCAGTGGGATTTCAAAAGCACCCGGAACCCATGCAACATGAACATCAGCGTCCTGCACATCGTGCCGGAGCAGGCCGTCCATTGCTCCGCTCAGAAGTTTGGACGTGATAAATTCATTGAATCGGGCAGCTACGATACCGACCTTGATATTCTGAGAAACCAGCTTGCCTTCAAATGTTTTCATTTTTAAATACCTCTTTCGTTGTTAATATTCCAGAAGATGTCCCATCCGTGCCTGCTTTGTTTTCAGGTAAAACAGGTCATACGGGGTCGCCGTCATCTGAATGGGTACGCGCTGGGAGATCTCCAACCCAAACTCGGAGAGCTGATATACTTTATCCGGGTTATTGGTAAGCAGACGCAGACTTTTTACGCCAAGTTCCCGGAGGATCTGTGCGCCGAGATAATACTCCCGTTCATCTCCATGGAACCCCAGAGCGAGATTGGCTTCCAGCGTATCCATGCCCTGCTCCTGAAGTTCATAGGCACGCAGTTTGTTGATCAGACCGATGCCCCGGCCTTCCTGCCGCATATAAAGCAGGATGCCCCGGCCTTCTTTTTCGATCTGTGTCATGGCGGCGGCCAGCTGCTGGCCGCAGTCGCAACGCAAAGAACCAAATGTATCTCCTGTCAGGCATTCCGAGTGGACGCGGCACAGAATATTCTTTCCATCGCCAATGTCACCTTTTACCAGTGCAATGTGATGTTCTCCGTTCAGGCGGCTCACAAAACCATAAGCTCTGAAGGTGCCATACTTGGTGGGCAGGTTCACCGCCGTCACCTGATCGACCAGTTTATCGTGACACTTGCGGTACTCCTGTAAATCACGGATGGTGATGAATTTGATCTGGAAACGCTCTGCCAGCTTTGCCAGTTCAGCGGTGCGCATCATCGTGCCATCCTCCCGCATGATCTCGCAGCACAGGCCGCATTCTTTCAGCCCTGCCAGACGGCACAGGTCAACGGTTGCTTCCGTGTGGCCGTTGCGCTCCAGTACACCGTTCTTTTTTGCCAGAAGAGGGAACATATGGCCCGGTCTGCGGAAATCTTCTGCTTTTGCGTGGTCGTCCACACAAGCCATCGCCGTAATGGAACGCTCTGCGGCAGAAATGCCCGTAGAAGTAGAAACGTGGTCGATGGACACCGTAAATGCCGTTTCATGGTTGTCGGTGTTATGCTGCACCATCTGCGGAAATTGCAGCTTCTGGACGAAAGCCTCGGACATCGGCATACAGATCAGACCTTTGCCGTGGGTCGCCATAAAGTTGATGTTTTCAGTGGTGGCAAATTCGGCAGCACAGATGAAGTCCCCCTCGTTTTCACGGTCGGGGTCATCCGTTACCAGAATGATTTTTCCTTGTTTCAGGTCTTGTAAAGCTTCGGGAATGGTATTGAAGTTCATCCTAAACTCTCCTTAAAAGCCGCAGCGCAGCAGTATTTCTTTTGTGAGCGTGTTTTGCTTCGGTGCTTCTGATGGAAGCAGCTTCTCGATATATTTTCCGATAACATCGGTTTCCAGATTGACAAAATCCCCTTTGTGCCGTTGGTTCAGGTTCGTCTGACAGACGGTGTGCGGTATCGTGGACACGGAAAAGCCCGTAGGTTCCACCGCAGCCACGGTCAGGCTGATACCGTCTATTGTGATAGAGCCTTTTTCAACGACATAGCGAAGAATCGCAGAATCTGCATGAATGGTGTACCAGATGGCCGTATCGTCTTTTCGGATATTAGCAATGCGTCCGACGCCATCCACATGGCCTGCTACGATGTGTCCGCCAAAACGTCCGTTGGCCGGCATGGCACGTTCCAGATTGACAGCACTTCCAACGGTGAGCTGCGCAAGCGCAGAGCGGTTCAAGGTCTCGTGCATGACATCCGCAGCAAAGCTATCCGGGAAGAGCTGCCTGACGGTCAGGCAGATGCCGTTGACGGCGATGCTGTCGCCGATCCTGGTTTCTTCCAGAACCGTTTTTGCACGAACAGTCAGTACGGCGGAATGCTGTCCCCGATTGATGGATTTTATTGTTCCGACTTCTTCCACGATTCCGGTAAACACGGGTACTCCACCTCACTTTCGATCAGGAAATCTTCGCCAAGCTGTTCCAATCGGCTGTTCTTCAGGCGGAATGCAGCATCCGGAAACAAAACACCTGCACCCTCAATGGGTGCTTTGGCATTCCTACCTCCGAACAGCTTCGGGGCGATGTAAGCCTGTACCTGCTGCACGATGCCGCTTTCCAGTGCAGACCAGTTCAATGTTCCGCCGCCTTCCAGCAGAATGCTGTCGATCTGCTCCTGCCCCAGCTGTTCCATCAGTTGCGGAAGATTCACATGACCGCATTGCTCTTCCAGACAAAGGACTCGGCACCCGGTCTGTTGATATGCCGCCTGCTTCTCTGGGTCGCCGCAGCAGGTCGCAAGAATGGTGGGGACCTGTTTGGCGGTCGTGACTACCTGTGATTGCAGCGGTGTCCGCAAATGTGTATCACAGATGATCCGGACGGGATCACGGCCACCCTCTATCCGGCAGGTCAGCAGCGGGTCATCTGCTAGGATGGTTCCGACTCCCACCATAATGCCGCGGAATCGGTGTCGCTGCCGTTGAACATGATTCCGGGCAATTTCCCCGGTGATCCATTTGGAAGCGCCTGTGTATGTGGCGATTTTTCCGTCCATCGTCATGGCGTATTTCATGGAAACGAAGGGGCGTTTTGTGGTGATATAGTGGAAGAACACCTTGTTCAGCGCATCGCATTCCTTTTGCAGAACATTTTCGGCCACATCTATGCCGTGTGCGCGCAGGATTGCAATTCCTTTTCCAGCCACCAGCGGATTCGGGTCAGCAGAACCCACGACCACCCGGTGAATGCCCGCGTCCAGAATCGCATCCACGCAGGGCGGCTGCTTTCCGTAATGGCAGCACGGCTCCAATGTCACATACAGGGTCGCTCCCTGCGGATCTTCGGTGCAGGATGCCAGCGCATTGCGCTCCGCATGAGCCTGACCGTATCTCTGGTGCCAGCCCTGTCCGATGGTCCTGCCCTCTTTTACGACCACGGCACCCACCATCGGGTTGGGAGATGTCCATCCGCAACCCTTTTTTGCAAGCTGCAAAGCCAGACGCATATAATCTTCGTCGTTCATCGTGTCGCCTCCAAAAGAAAAAGCCCTGAACAAAAACGTTCAGGGCAAGCCGAAAAGACACAAGGGACTCTTGTGCAAAAAAGAAAGCTCCAGAATGCAAACGCATCCCAGAGCAGCCTCCACAAGCACAGAACCGTGCGGGCTCTGCGCTTGGTATCTTCTTTCATCCAGACTGTACTGTCGGCTTCGGAGTTTCACCGAATCATGCCTTACGGCTCGTGGGCTGTACCACCGGTAGGGAATCACACCCTGCCCTGAAGATTTCTGATTCAATTACAGCGGCATTATAGCACGGCTCCTTTCGGATTGCAAGGGCATTCTGCAAACCGGGACGAAACCGGGATGAAGATGGTTTGAGGGTGGGAATGAAACTTTTTGGCTGTTGTTGCCTTGTCAAGAGGGCTGGCACTGTCCAGCCCTCTCTCTTTTTTCCAAAGTTTTCATTGTTTTTTCTTGTAAGCTGCCGAAAGTGACGTGTTCTCAAAAGTTTTTGTTGACACGGCTCGATTTTTGTGGTAATCTATCCCAATAATTAAATATAACATATTTTTACATATTCGTTCAGACCCTGCGGGGCTGAACATTTTGGCTTTCAGCCGTTACATAACCGACTAGCATGACCTTCCAGAAAAAGCGAAGGCAGGGCTGGTCTGTTTTGTGACGGCTTTTTTGTTGCCGTTTTGCCCGTTGGACCTTGAAAACCACATGACCGTCTGCATGGGATACCCGGCGATGACCCTGAGAAGGAGAGCCGGAAAACGCCGCCGGAAGGGGGCAGGAAAGCCATGCAGGGAGAACGGCAGGACATTGATTCCCCAGTTGCGGAGAAAAACGATGTGGTCAAATTGACCACATCGTTTTCCGTAGCGCCAACGAAAGGATGGAATGCCTATGAGTAATTTTACCCCCGCATGGTTCAAGAAGGGCTTTTTCAACGAATCCCTGTTCTGTGACGATTTCCTGAGCAGCCATCAGCTGCTTTATTCGAATGGCGCGTTTTTCACCCCGGATGGCAGAATGGTGGACCCCATGCCCCTGCGCTGTGAAATTTTCGAGATGATGCGTGAATACGTCGGGGCAAACCTTGCCAAGAAGGTCACCAATGTGGTGGATGTGCTGAAGCTGGCGGCACAGGTGGAGGACTTCCCGCCTGTCACTGACCGCATCGCACTGGCAAACGGCACCCTGTATCTGGACGGCACCTTTCAGGAGGGCAAGCCGGAGATCGTCCGCAATCGGCTCCCGGTCAGGTATGACCCGAAAGCCCCACAGCCCACCCATTGGTTGTGGTTCCTGTCCGACCTGCTCTACCCGGAGGACATTCCCACCGTGCAGGAGTTCATCGGCTACTGCCTGATCCACAGCAACAAGGGCCAGCGCATGATGGTCATCAAGGGCAGCGGCGGCGAGGGCAAGTCGCAGATCGGTGTGGTGCTGTCCCGGCTGTTCGGCTGCAACATGAAGGATGGCAGCATCGGCAAAATTTCGGAGAACCGCTTTGCCCGTGCCGATCTGGAGCACACCCTGCTCTGCGTGGACGATGATATGCGGATGGAAGCCCTGCGTCAGACCAACTATGTCAAGTCCATCGTGACCACACAGGGGCAGATGGACTTGGAGCGCAAGGGCAAGCAGAGTTATCAGGGCTGGATGTACGCCCGCCTGCTGGCGTTCAGCAACGGTGACTTGCAGGCTCTGTATGACCGCTCGGACGGTTTCTATCGCCGTCAGCTCATCCTGACCACCAAAGACAAGCCCCTGTCTCGTGTGGACGACCCGGACATTGCCGAGAAGATGGCGGCAGAGGTTGAGGGCATCCAGCTGTGGGCATTTGAGGGCTTGTAGCGGCTGGTGAAGAATGGCTTCCAGTTCACCGAGAGTGACCGTGCCAAGCGCAACCGGGAACTGGTGAAGCGGGACAACAACAATGTGTTTGATTTCCTTGAATCCGAGGGCTACATCCGCCTGAAGGCGGATGCCTGCACCAGCTCGAAAGAGCTGTATGAGGTCTATCGAATGTGGTGTGAGGAGAACAGCCTGAATGCGATCAAGGCACGAGGGTTCAGCGATGCGCTGATTGCCAACCAGCGCAGGTATAATCTGGAATCCACCAACAACATCGTCAACTCGTCCGGGCGGCGTGTCCGGGGCTTTGTGGGCATCGAAGCCCTTGTGCAGCCCGACCTTACTCCCAACAGTTGGCGAGTATGACCCCCTATAAAGGAGAATTTGGGTGTTTTGCTGCGTACGTGCGTACGCAGCAGTCGGCTTTCTCTGTACGCACGTACGCAGCGATTGACCGAAAACTCGCCATATAAGGGGCTTTGGTTGGTGGTCAAAACGACCACCAACCAACCCCATAGCGTTAAGTGCCGGAAAGCGGCACTTGCCAGCATCCACCCAAATCCCCAAAATGGGAATCAGGGTGAGATGGCCGTTATCAGACCGTCTATCTGCCTGTTACCATTTTGGGAACAGGCAAAATCAGTGGGTCAAAATGACCCACTGAAAAAGCCGGACGAGTTGCGGGCAGGGATTCGCAAATCGTTGCCTGTCAGCTTGCCCGGTGCAGGAGTGCAGAGGATGCAGTCCTTTGCCCCAGTGATATGATGCTGTGCGTCATATCCTACTGGGTATTATCTGGCGCAAAACGGCGGCAGATCCAGCAGCTTCGCTGCTGCATTCTCCCCACCAAGCTGTTGAAACGGAGGGATGTCTATCTGAAATTAACACGACACAACGGACGAGCCGGAACCCACGGCACTTACAACCCCAAGCACAACGACCGCAGTTTCAACCTTGCCAACAGTGAGCACATCGACCCGGAACGAGCCAAGGGCAACATCTACGGGGACTGCTTCCACGGTTTCCGTTCGGCTCTCGCTCCATCCGACCCGGACGATCTGGCGGCAACCTTCTCGGACGTAGAACGGCAGTTCTACGAGAGCCGGTACACGGCCTTCGTTGAAAGTCAGAACGAGCGTAACGCCAAGATCCGACACACGGAACGCAACCGCTCCATTCCCGACCTGTTGTCCAGCCGCAAGACCTGCCCAGAGGAAACTATCTACCAGCTTGGGACGCTGGATGAACACGCTTCCGCAGAGGACTTGCTGAACATCGTCACGGAGTTCATTGAGGTGTTCAAGACCAAGTTTGGCGAACACGTTCATGTGCTGGACTGGGCGTTGCATCTGGATGAAAGCACAACCCACATCCATGAGCGTCATGTGTTCGACTGCGAAAACAAGTACGGTGAGATCGCTCCTCAGCAGGAAAAGGCACTGGAAGCGTTGGGCTTCGACCTGCCCGACCCGGACAAGCCCCTCAGCCGCCGCAACAACCGCAAAATCACCTTTGATACCGCCTGTCGGAAGATGCTGTTTGAAATTACCAAGCGGCACGGGCTGGAATTGGAGGAAGAAGCAGAATACGGCAACCGGCAGTATCTCGAAAAGCAGGACTATATCCTTGCCAAGCAGAAGGAGCAGCTTGCTGCCCAGCAGAGCAAGCTGGACGAACTGACCCTCAGGGTCAGCGATATGGAAACGCTGATCGACGAAGTTTCGGTTGCGGCCTACGACAAGGCGGTGGAGGTAGTGGCGGACGTGGTACGCACCGAGACCCGAAAGGAAGATATGCGGATGATCGAGGATACGAAAAAGTGGGTGTTGTCCCCGGAACGCAAGGCTCTGCAGGCCACGAGAGAGTACGCTGCCAAGCATCTGGACACCGTGCTGGACAAGTTTCTCAAGACCATGCAGACCACCGCCACTCGCTTGCAGGAAAAGCTCCTGAGACCGGATGTCCGGCAGAAGGGCAAGGAGCAGGTCAAGGAGAAAGCGCGGGATTCCGTTCTGCAGTTGCTGAACCGCTTGCAGGCAGAACAGCTGCACAAGCCCACCGCACAGCCTCGAACGAAGGGAGAGTATTCGGAGATTTGACACCCCATCGGGTACGGTCTGGGGCAGGACTGGCAATTTCCTGCCCGATCACAGACACCCGGTTACAAGGAAGTGGAGGTGGAGGTGCAAGTGAAAGAAGTTCCTATCTGGAAAAAGAGCAATCTGACCTTGGAGGAAGCGGCGGCGTACTCCGGGATCGGTGTCAATAAACTGCGGTCGATGACCGATAGCGATGAATGCAAGTTCGTCCTTTGGAACGGAACCAAACGCCGTAAGCTGGACGAATATCTGGACAAGGCATTCTCGATCTGATGCGGTGTGAAAATTGACCGTTTGATGTTGCAGGGAGTCTTGCACCATGGTATACTCATGGCGTAAGGCTCCTTTTCAACATTCTGTGAATGAAAAGGAGAGTTTATATGCAAAGACGTAAAGATAATAAAGGCCGTGTTTTGAAGGATGGCGAGGTCTACCGCAAGAGCGACGGGCTGTATATGTACCGTTGGACTGCGAAAAACGGAAAACGCCATACCATCTATGATGCAACCTTGGAGGGGCTGCGCGAAAAGGAAGAGAAGATACAGCGCGACTTGGCAGAGGGCATCCGCATCCCGGAGTGCAGCCTGACCCTGAATGACCTGTTTGAACTGTGGCGTAAGAACAAGGTGGGCTTGAAAGAGCATACCTTCGCCAATTACGTCTATATGTACAATCGGTTCGTCCGGGATGAGATCGGCATGATGAAGCTCAAGGACATTCGCAAGTCGGATATCCGCAGCTACTACAATGGCATCGTCCGCAACGGCAAGATGGCGTTGAACACGCTGGAAACCATTCAGAATGTTCTCCATCAGGTCTTTGCGGTGGCGGTGGACGATGAGTACATCCGTGTGAATCCCACGGATGGTGTCCTGACGGCTATAAAAGCCGCCCACCAGTACGAAACGCCCAAACGCCACGCTCTGACCCTGCCCCAGCAGCAGGCGTTTCTGAATTTCATCAAGAAAACGCCGAAGTTCCAGCACTGGCTCCCGATGTTCACCTTCATGCTGGGTACCGGATGCCGCATCTCGGAAACGGTTGGCCTGTGCTGGGGTGACATCGACTTCGAGAGTGGGTTTATCACCATCCAGCACAATCTGGTGTACCATGACCACGAGGTGGGCGGCTGCTATTTCACCATGTCCACACCCAAGACTGCCGCAGGCAAGCGGGCGATTCCGATCTTGCCCGAAGTGCGGAAGGCACTGGAGCAGGAGCGCACCAACCAGCAGGAGCTGGAACTGGTATGCGAATACGAAATCGACGGAATCTCGGACTTCGTATTCCTGAACCGCTTCGGCCAGCCGCAGAATCCGCAGACGGTCAACCGCGCCATCAAGCGCATCAGCGTGGCATACAACGAAGCCGAACTGGAAAAGGCCGAAAAGGAAAAGCGGGAGCCGCAGCTGCTGCCGCCCTTCTCCTGCCATAATCTCCGGCACACGTTCTGCACAAGGCTTTGCGAAAAAGAGACCAACCTGAAGGTCATCCAATCGGTCATGGGGCATAAGGATATTCAGACCACGATGGACATTTATGCCGAGGCGACCGAGGAGAAAAAACAGGAATCATTTGAGCGTTTGGCTGCTACACTGGATATTTTTTGATAGCAAAGAAGGGCTCTTACTGAGCGTTTTGCCTGACAGCAAAATTCTTCCAAGGACAGCAAATTGACAGCAAAACTACGAGAATGACGGCGAATCACGAAGGATTGTGAATACCGGGAACGCAAGTGAAAACGCGATTGTGAAGCATCACGAAGCATTGTAAGCCGGTTCCGGAAAGTATCCCCACGATGAAGCCGATTGAGCAGTAAATTTCCAATTTGCAATTAGAAACGCCTGAAACTTCTTGATGTACCGAGAAGTTTCAGGCTTTTTCTTTTGACGGATTTCCAGCGAAAACTACACCATACGCCAATTTTACGCCAAACGATGTAGGATTTTGTGCAGAGCAAAAAGAGCGTTGTTCCAGTTTGGCAGTAGAAACGGCTGTGTAGTAGGCGGGTGTAAGTACTGCAATAGAAACACCTTTTTCGTTCATACCATCAAGGCAAATGAAAGGAGAGGTCAAGGTGGCAAGTTTTTTCTTCATGCTTTCATCAGGTGTATTGGCAGAAATATTATCAAGTGCCGCGAAGGCTACAGATTTGTAACCATTTGGGGGAGTACAGTACACAAGCATGGCAGAAGTGTCCAGCTTAAAATCATAATTTCGGCCCATATGAACCTGATTCTGGTTATCTGTCATTGTAAACGCAGTGCATTTCAGAGATCTCGAAGTCCGGAAAATGTTGAAATATCTGGTAAACCATATCAGAAAGAGATAAAGACCCCTTTGTACTTCTCTTTTCTGCATCAAAAAGCGCCCCGGCTCCCTCACTGCACGAGGGAGCCGGGGCGCTTTCTTGCGCGATACGGTCTTTCTTACTTCCGTGCTATCATCTCGGTATAGGCCAGCACCAGAGGGCCGACGCCCTTTGCGTCGTTGCAGACCACTGGCTCACTGAAATAGTAAGCCAGCGAGCCGTCGCGGTGATCCTTGCCGCCGAGGCCGGCCACGAGGCAGATGCCATCCAGCTGCAGGCTGCCGTCCGGGTTCTTGCTCAGATACTTGTCACAGGTGCCGTAGAAGGCTTTCTCAGCCCATGCGGCCATCCGCTTGGGCAGGTAGCCGAGACGCACGCCCTTGAGCACGGCGTAGGCGAAGAGGGCCGTGCCGCTGGTCTCGAGGTAGTTGCCCTCGACGCCGGGGTGGTCCATCACCTGCCAGAACATGCCGGTCTCCTCGTCCTGGAACTTGTGGACGTCCTCAATGGTCTGCTTGAACATCGCCATGATGCCGCGGTACTCGTTGTAGAGCTGCTCATCCATCCGCTCCAGCACGTCCACCATCGCCACCATGAACCAGCCCATGGCCCGCAGCCAGAAGTTGGGGCTGCAGCCGGTGACGGGGTCGGCCCAGTACATCTGGCGGCTCTCGTCGTAGCCGTGGTAGTACAGACCGGTCTTCTCATCCCGCATGTGTTTCTGGATGTTCATGAACTGCTTGTAGCTGTCGATGCAGCCCTGCATCTTGTTGTAACGGGTCTCGTACTCCATATAGAAGGGCTGGGCCATGTAGGTGCCGTCCAGCCAGACCTGCCACGGATAAATGTCCTTGTGCCAGAAGTTGCCCTCCTTGGTGCGGGGCTGGGTGAGCAGCTGGCTGCGGATGGTGTCGATGGCCTTGCGGTACTTCTCGTCGCCGAAGATGTCGTAGAGGATGAACAGGTTTTTGCCCTGATTCACGTTGTCGAGGTTGTACTCCTTCGGGTCGTAGGTCTTGATGGAGCCGTCTTCCTGCACGAACCAGTCGATGAAATCCTTGGAAAATTTCAGATACTTTTCGTCGCCGGTAGTCTTATACAGGCTCAGGCAGGCGGTGATCATGCAGCCGTCGATGTAGTTCCACTTGTTGGGCTTGCCGCTGCGGACCTTCTCGATGTTCCACATGGGTGCTTCGGCGCTGGAATTGGCGATGAGGTAGTCCACATAATCGCCCAGCATGGACAGGATTTCTTCATGAGTCATGGCTTAGTCCTCCTCAAAATGGCCGACGTTGGCAAAGCGCAGGCGCTCGCCCTCGTAGCCCTCGATCTTGACGTTGTGAAGCTCGATGTTCTTGACGTTTTCGGCGTAGATGGCCAGTTTCTTGACCAGCGGGCGGTTGTCGGCCATGGCAGCCTGACCCTCCTTTGCGTCGGGGTCGAAGGTGATGGTGACGTTCTTCATGGAGACGCCCTCGATGGGCTGCTCGGGCAGGCCGTCAAAGTAGCAGCCCGCAAACTGTGCGTCGGTGGCCACGATGTCTTCCATGGTCAGGGTGCCGAGCTTCGGGGTGTACTCGTCCACGGGCAGAGCCTCGCGGCACTGGACATAGGGGCCGTGGCCGTCCGGGTCGCAGAAGTAGAACATATTGATGACGAAGGGAGCCTTGACGCCCCGCATCTCCACGTTGCGGAACACCAGACCATCGATGACGGCGGTGTTGCCGCGGCCGCGGCGGGTCTTGACGCGGAGGCCGCGGTCGGTGTGGTCCATGAGGCACTGGGTGACCACCATGTCCTTGACGCCGCCGCTCATCTCGCTGCCGATGACGATGCCGCCGTGGCCCTTGTCCAGCAGGCAGTTGCGGATGACGGTGTGCTCGCAGCTCTTCTTGAGCTTCATACCGAGGAAGACCTTGCTGGCCTTCATGGCGATGCAGTCGTCACCGACGTGGATGTTCACGCCGATGATGCGGGTGTACTCGCAGCTCTCGGGGTCGATGCCGTCGGTGTTGGGGGCGTTGTAGGGGTTGTTGATGTTGAAGTTCAGCAGGTCGAGGTGTTTGACGAAGATGGGGTGGATGGTCCAGGAGTAGCTGTTCTGCACGGTGATGCCGTGGAGGCAGACGTTCTCGCTGTCCACCATCGCCACGGCGCGGGGACGCCATGCGATGCGCTTGACCTTGGGGTCGACCCACCAGTCGCCGTTCTGGGCGTCGCAGTCCAGCGTGCCTTCGCCGGTGACGACGACATCATGCACCTGGGTGATGTTCAGCAGGCCCGCAAAGCTGTTCAGCGGGTTGCCCTCCCAGCCGGTGAGGTAGTATTCGTCCACTTCGTTCTCGCTGGGGATGACGCCGGGCAGGATGGGGTAGTGGGTGCGGTCGTTGTCGCCCAGCAGCACAGCGCCCTTCTCGAGGTAGAGGGTGGTGCAGCTCTTCATGAAGAGGCTGGCGGTGCGGTAGCGGCCAGCGGGGACATATACCGTGCCGCCCCTGGGGCAGGTGGAAAGAGCAGCCTGCAGCCTGCCGGTGTTGTCGGTCTCGCCATCGGCGACGAGGCCGTAGCGGGATGCGTCCACAAAGAAGCTCTCGGCCTCGGTGGTGAAATCCAGTTTCAGGTGCTCACCCTCGGTGTCTACCTCCACGGTGTAGGCGGTGGACGGAGTCAGAGAGAAGAGGGAGAACACGTTGGTGTTGCAGCTTTCGTAAATGGTCTTGCCGTTCAGAGCCACGGCGAAGGGGTGCTCCGGGCGGAAGCACTTGCCGTTTTCCAGCTCGAAGACGGCGCTGCGGGTCATGGAACGGATGAGAGACAGATTCATTTTTACAGCCTCCTGAGTTATTTGCGTAGATTTGCGGCTTGCCCGCAGAGGGCGGGCATGGTACACTGGGGATAAGAATATCAGAGCACTGCCCCGGCGGGGCAGGCATAGCAAGAAGGGGGAAGGGCGGATGCGCGCCGAACGGGAAAAACTCAACGCGAAGATCACGGCGGGAGCGCTCAAGCTGTCCGGCGGGCGGCTCGAGCTGCCTGCCGAGATGTGCCATATCGTTCTGTTTTCAGGCGGCAGCTGCACGGTCCAGTGCGGGGACATATCGCTCCTGGTCAGCCCCGGCTGCGCACTGCTGCTGGGGCCGGGGGCGTGGGTGGTATCGCAGGCAGGCCACACCCAGCCGGAAATGCTGGGGTGCGAGTTCCCGCTGGCAGTGCTCCACGAGATGAAGAACGCCACCGGCGAAGATTTCCTCCGCCTTTTTGCACCGGGCAGCCAGATGGCCCTTTACGGCAGCGTCCAGTGGGCCAGCCGTCTGCGGACGCTGCTGGAGATGATGCGGGGCGCCATGGGCGAGCCGGAGTATCCCGGCGGGCTGTATCTGGCACTGACGCTCCACTATGTAGAGCAGGAGCACCGGGCGCAGAGCGCCGCCGACGCCCGCCCCCGCAACGAGACGGTGGAGCAGATATGCGCCTACCTTGCGGCAAACTACCAGCAGAAGCTTTCCCTCACCGAGGTGGCAGCGCGGTTCTACATCTCGCCCTACTATCTGAGCCGGCTGTTCCGGCGGGTGACGGGGCAGTCCATCGTGGACTACATCAACGCCCGCCGCATCGAGGCGGCACAGAAGCTTCTGGAAACGACCGAGCTGAGCATCGGCAGCGTGGCCGAGCAGACCGGTTTCGCCTCTGCGGCCCACTTCCGCCGCGTTTTTCGGGAGACGATGGGCGTCGGGCCGCTGCAATATAGAAAAAGTAGGAAATAAACCTCTCCGTCACGCCTGACGGCGTGCCACTGCCCGGGTTGCGGCTCCCAGCATCTGCTTCGGCCCTTGGTTCGGGCCTTGCATCCTGCTGGCCGCGGCCCCAACAGCGACTCCCTGTTTCCGCCGCTGGCGGCGGTCGTCGTTGTTGCTCCTATCGAGGGGAGCGAGACTAAGAGGTTTGAAATTAGGGGGATTTTCAGATGCAGTATAAAGAAGTTGCGGGCGGCATCTGCGCGCCCAAGGGTTTTGCAGCAGCCGGTGTCCATTGCGGCATCCGGGCAAATCACAGTGAAAAGTACGATCTGGCGCTCATCAAGGCCGACGTCCGCTGCGCCGCCGCCGGCGTCTACACCACCAACAAGGTCTGCGGCGCACCCATCAAGGTAGACCGTGCCCACCTGACGGACGGCTATGCACAGGCCATCGTGGTCAACAGCGGCAACGCCAACACCTGCGCCGCCAACGGCGTGGCACTGGCGGAGGAATGCTGTGAGCTGGTGGGCAAGGCGCTGAACATCGACGCAAAGGATGTCCTGCCCTCTTCTACCGGCGTTATCGGCCAGCCGATGGTCATCGACCCGTTTGCCCGTGGCATCCCTGCTGCCGCCGCCAAGCTGGCGGCTGACGCACAGGGCAGCACCGACGCGGCGACGGCCATCATGACCACCGACACCCACAAGAAGGAATATGCCATCCAGTTTGAGCTGGGCGGCAAGACCTGCACGGTGGGCGCTATCGGCAAGGGCAGCGGCATGATCGCCCCCAACATGGCCACCATGCTGGCATTCTACACCACCGACGCCGCCGTCTCCCCCGCCCTGCTGGAAAAGGCCCTCAAGACCGTCGTCCCCGGGACCTACAACCAGATGAGCGTCGATTTGGACACTTCTACCAACGATACCCTGATCATCATGGCCTCCGGTCTTGCGGGCAACCCGGAGATCACCGAGGAGAACGCCGACTACGACGCCTTTGTGGCCGCACTGACCGCCATCGCCGAGCATATGTGCGCTGAGCACGCCGGTGACGGCGAGGGCGCGACCCACCTCATCACCTGCGAAGTCACCCACGCCCCCGACCTCAAGACGGCCCGCGCCGTCAGCCGCAGCGTGGTCTGCTCCAACCTCTTCAAAGCCGCTGTCTTTGGCCGCGACGCCAACTGGGGCCGCATTCTCTGCGCCATCGGCTATACCCCCGGTGACTTCTCGATCGATAAGGTCTGCGTCTGGCTGTCCAGCGCCGCCGGTGAGGTCTACGTCTGCGAGAACGCCGCCTACCACCCCTACAGTGAGGACGAGGCCGCAAAGGTCCTGGCCGAGCACGATATTCTGGTCAAGGTGGATATGGGTACCGGTGACGCCAGCGCCAAGGCATGGGGCTGCGATCTGACCTATGACTATGTGAAGATCAACGGCGACTACCGCACCTGAGAAGGAGAACAGCAATGAAAAACGAAGAAATGGCCCTCCTTTTCTCGGAGGCGACCCCTTATATCCAGAAGTACCACGGCAAGACCATGGTCATCAAATACGGCGGCAACGCCATGATCAACGAGACGCTGAAAAATGCGGTCATGAACGACCTCGTCACCCTGACCCTGCTGGGCGTGCGGGTGGTTCTGGTACACGGCGGCGGCCCTGCCATCAATGAGATGCTCAAAAAAGTGGGCGTCGAGAGCCACTTTGCGGGCGGCCTGCGCGTCACCGACGACGCCACCATGGAGATTGTCCAGCAGGTGCTGGCCGGTAAGGTGAACAAAGACCTCGTGGCAAAGCTGCGGGGCCGTGGCGTCGGCCTCTGCGGCATGGACGGCCAGATGCTCCGCTGCACCGAGCTTGACCCTCAGCTGGGCCATGTGGGAGAGATCGTCCACGTTGACCCGACGCTGATCTCCAGCCTGCTGGACAGCGGCTATATCCCCGTTATTGCAACGGTGGGCATGGACGACCTGGGCCAGGCTTATAACGTCAACGCTGACACCGCCGCCGCACAGATCGCTATCGCGCTCAAGGCCGAAAAACTCGTCTCCATGACTGATATTGCGGGCCTGCTGCGGGATAAGGAAGATGAATCCACCCTCATCCCCGAGGTGGAGGTCTCCGAGATCGAGGGCTACAAGTCCGCCGGCATTATCGCGGGCGGCATGATCCCCAAGATCGGCGGCATGGCCGACGCTATCTATCAGGGCGTCCACGAGGCTGTCATCATTGATGGCCGCGTGCCGCACTCCATCCTGCTGGAGCTGTTCTCCGACCGTGGCTCCGGTACCCGCTTCTATCGCCGCAGCCATCACGAATAAGGGTTGCGTGATGCGCCGGAGTGCCCTATAATAATGGATAAGAACACTTTCCGATATGCCAAGGCCTCCCCTCGATAGGGGAGGTGGCACGGCGACAGCCGTGATGGAGAGGTTTAGACCCGCTGCGGCTCACGGCTAGGCTCTCCTTCGTACAACCTCTCAGGCGCTTCGCGCCAGCTCCCCTTGTAGGGGAGCCTTTGGCAAAGAGGGAAAGTATGCGGCTCCACCGTCAGGAGGTAAAGAATATGGATTCCGAAAAAGTCATCAAGCGGGACAACGAGTATGTCCTGCATACCTACGCACGCAACCCCATCGCCATCGAGAAGGGCCACGGCCTCTATGCCGAAGGCCCCGAGGGGCAGAAGTACCTCGACTTCACCAGCGGCATCGGCGTCAACAGCCTGGGCTACTGCGATATGACCTGGGCCGAGGCCGTCTCCGAGCAGGCACACAAGCTGCAGCACACCTCCAATCTCTACTATACCGCCCCCTGCGGCAAGCTGGCCAAAAAGCTCTGCAAGCGCACCGGTATGAGCAAGGTGTTCTTCGGCAACTCGGGCGCAGAGGCCAATGAGGGTGCCATCAAGGCCGCCCGCAAGTACAGCTTCGACAAATACGGTGCCGACCGCTACAATGTCATCACGCTGGTCAACAGCTTCCATGGCCGCACCATTGCTACCCTGACCGCCACCGGGCAGGGCGTGTTCCACAACTACTTCGGCCCCTTCAACGAGGGCTTCCAGTACGTCAAGGCCGGCGACATCGACGCCCTGACCGAGATGGTGGACCGCCACACCTGCGCTGTCATGCTGGAGCTGGTACAGGGCGAGGGCGGTGTTGTGGCGCTGGAACCCGAGTATGTGCAGGCTGTCCGCGCCCTCTGCGACGAAAAAGACCTCGTCCTCATCGTGGACGAGGTGCAGACCGGCGTGGGCCGCACCGGAACCTTCCTGTGCTGTGAGCACTACAACCTCCAGCCCGACGTCGTCACGCTGGCCAAGGGTCTGGGCGGTGGTCTGCCGATTGGCGCTGTCCTGATGAATGAGAAAGTCGCTGCCGGTATGGGACCCAGCAGCCACGGCTCCACGTTCGGCGGAAACCCGGTGGTCTGCGCCGGTGCGAATGTCGTCGTGGACCGGATGGACGCCAGCTTCCTCGCCAACGTCAACGAGCGGGCTGTCCAGCTGCGCGCCGGTCTGGAAAAGCTGCCCCGTGTCAGGAGCCTCTCGGGCATCGGCCTGATGGTCGGCATCGAGTTCCTCGAGGGCATCAAGGCCGTTGATGTACTGGCGGCCTGCCGCGAAAAGGGCCTGCTGGTGCTTACCGCAAAGACCCGTCTCCGCCTGCTGCCGCCGCTGACTCTGACCGCCCACGATGTGGAGATGGCGCTGGATATTCTGGGCAGCGTCCTTGCGGAGATGGACCCCAGCAAAACGGAGGAGCAGGCATGAAGCATCTGCTGAAAATGGGCGACCTCACCCCTGCCGAGGTGGCCCACATCCTTGATGTGGCCGATGAGCTGAAAGCTCAGCAGAAGGCCGGAGGCACCGAACCTCTGCTCAAGGGCAAGAGCGTCGCGCTGATGTTCTCGAAAAACTCCACCCGTACCCGCACCAGCTTCGAGGTGGGCGTCTACCAGCTGGGCGGCCTCGGCAACTACATGAATGCCGCCACCGAGCTGCAGTCCGGCCGCGGCGAGCCGCTCAAGGATACCGCCCGGGTGCTGGGCCGCTATTATGACTGCGTTGTCTGGCGCACCTACCGCCAGAGCGATTTGGAAGAGTTCGCTGAGTTTGCGGGCGTCCCCGTCATCAATGGCCTGACGGACTATGCTCACCCCTGTCAGGTGCTGGCCGACCTCATGACCATCCGGGAGCGCCGGGGTGCGCTGGCGGGCCAGAAGCTCTGCTTCGTCGGCGACGGCAGCAATATGGCCAACAGCCTCATCGTGGGCGGCCTGCTCTCCGGCATGAAGGTAGACTGCGCCTGCCCCCACGGTTACCGCCCGGCGGCAGATGTGCTGATGTTCGCCCATAAGTACGGCAGTGCGTTCCGCCTGCTGGAAGACCCCGCCGAAGGCGTCAAGGACGCCGATGTCGTGGTGACGGCTGTCTGGAATACCGCTGCCCCCGGCACCTCCGAGAGCGAGAGCCGTCTGCGGGACTTTGCAGGCTTCCAGCTCACCAGCGGCCTCCTGAAAGCCGCAAAGCCGGACTGCATGGTGCTCCACTGCCTGCCCGCTCACCGCGGCGAGGAGATCTCTACCGCCGTCTTTGAGGCCCACGCCGACGAGATCTTCACCGAGGCAGAAAATCGACTGCATGTCCAGAAGGCTGTGCTGGCGGTATTGCTGGCGGGAAAGTAAAACATGCAATGAAAAACGCCGCAGAACTCATCGTCCTGCGGCGTTTTTGACGGAGCATTCTCCACAGCACTCGAACCCAAAACCTCTTCACGGGAGATTGTTTTGGAATCGTCCGTGAAGTTGAAATTGAGCACGACCCGGTCATCAAAGACGTAGACCGAGTTGACAAAGGTATCAATGATCTGCCGCTGGTGTTCCG